>Ga0255770_10002352_pt1 | contig 17046 bp, 6 predicted proteins | sample 071ome_22_FD_179968 | JGI IMG/M metagenome (GOLD analysis project Ga0255770, IMG submission 179968) | Coastal salt marsh microbial communities from the Groves Creek Marsh, Skidaway Island, Georgia - 071404AT metaG (version 2) | ecosystem: Environmental > Aquatic > Marine > Intertidal zone > Salt... | reverse complement strand
TGCGTAAAGGTGGCGGTTATGTTGAAGGCGCACCGAAGAAAACTCGTCAAGGAAGCGGCATGAATACTAAGTATGCAGCGTCTTCTCGCAATAAGGCTCGTAAGAAATATCGCGGGCAAGGTAAAGGGTAATGTACCTACAGGATGATAGTGAATGGAATCATATTCATCCGAATGACCTTTGGGTTTATAATAAGTTGATATTGAGTCGGGTATTGGGTTATACTTGTGGTCCTACTGGAACCACAGTTCCCAAACCCGACTTTTATATTGTTCGTCCGTGCATGAATTTATTGGGTATGGGACGATTTGCTCGTATTGAGCTCATACACAAATATACAGAACGTTTTCATCCATCTGAATTCTGGTGCGAAATATTTGAAGGAGATCATATAAGTATTGATTATCATAATAAGAAACAAAATCTAACTGTTTTGGGTACTAGAGAAGATGGAAGTGGACTGTACAAGTGGTCAAAATGGGAAAAAATTGAGTATAAAATAGAATTTCCATCAATTTTAAATAATTTGGTAGGTAATTATGAGTGGATTAACTGCGAATTTATAGGAAATAATTTAATTGAGGTTCATTTTCGTAGAAATCCTGACTTTAGATTTGGAAATAGTGAGGCAATTCCTGTATGGAACAGTGATGATCAAGTAAATTATGAAGGATATCAATTTATCAGTGATCAAGACTATCTAAGGAAGGGTTTTTGGGTAAAATAAATACTCATAAGGGATAGCAACCCCTCTAAAAGTTCTGTTTTTAACAAAACAGGAGCTAAAATGGGAAATCATCACCAGGTTGATAAGGGAAACTTGTTCATTGAGCAAGGAATGACCCTCATTACAGAAGTAGAAAGTGAAAAATATCTCAGAAAAGCATCAAGACAGAGAAAATCCACACAAAATGAGGAACTTTACCCAATTCCAGACGATCGTTTAGAGCGTCAATGTGGTGGTGCTCATGGTTTTGATGATTATGTTGAAAGATGGCATGAGTAAATATAAATAAAATCAAGAAAACCCTAGTCTAATGGCAGAACAAAGGATATCCAGATCATTTAAAGACATCAGTTTATCCTTTGTTCCACATCCAGTGACAAAGGATCTGCAAATTTTAAAGAATGAAAATGCGATTCGTAGATCTGTAAGAAATATTGTTGAAACTATTCCTACAGAAAGATTTTTTAATTCCTTATTAGGATCTGATGTTAGGGATAGTTTGTTTGAATTTGTTGATTTTGGTACTGCATCGGTTATTCAAAGTCAAATTTTGGTTGCAATAGAAAACTTTGAACCAAGAGTTGATAATGTGGTTGTTGAGGTAGATCCTCAACAAGACCAAAATTCATTTAATGTGACCGTTATCTTTGATATCGTTGGGCAGGAATTTCCGACACAAGAATATACGTTCCTATTAGAGGCAGCAAGATAAGATGCCGTTTACAAAATTCACAAATCTAGATTTTGATCAGATAAAGACCTCAATCAAGGATTATCTTCGTGCTAACTCAACCTTTAGTGACTTTGATTTTGAGGGATCTAACTTTTCAGTTTTAATTGATACGTTAGCATATAATACTTATATTACGGCATTCAACTCTAACATGGTTGTTAATGAATCCTTCTTGGATTCGGCAACTCTTCGTGAAAATGTCGTTTCTTTAGCAAGAAACATTGGATATAGACCTCGTTCCAGAACGGCAGCAAGAGCGGTAATTTCCTTTACGGTATCAACTAGCGAAGATACTCCTACACTGACCTTACAGAGGGGTCTGGTGTGTGTAGGGAGTGCAAATGATACTACATATACTTTCTCAATACCAGAAAGTATTACTGCACCTGTTGTAGATGGGATTGCATCATTCAGCAATATATCCGTTTATCAGGGGACGTATTTGACAAAGAGATTTGATTATGATGGATCTCTTGACCAAAGATTTATTTTAGGCAATCCTTATATCGATACTTCTACACTTTCAGTTTATGTAAGAAAAACCTCTGAGAGTGGATTGGGTATTGAGTATTCGGAAATTGATAATATTTTAGAAACTAATGCAAATTCTAGAGTTTATATTCTTCACGAAGTTCAAGATGAAAAATATGAAATAAAATTTGGTGATGGTATTATTGGAAAGAAACTTGGTGATCAAGTTGGTGGAGATGGTACAGTAATTACGGCAAATTATGTTGTTACTGATGGTGAAGAAGGTAATGGTGCCAGCGTATTTTCATTCTCTGGAAGTATTGTTACTTCCTCCAATACTTTGATTAATCCTGGCAGCATAACAATAACAACGAATCAGATATCTCAAAATGGTTCCAGTATTGAACCAATTGATTCAATTAAATATTATGCACCAAAGATTTATTCTGCACAAAATAGAGCAGTTACTTCTAGAGATTATGAAGCTATCATAAAAAGAATCTATCCAGATACCGAATCGGTTGCAGTTGTTGGTGGAGAGGAACTAGATCCACCAGAATATGGAAATGTTGTTTTGAGCATCAAACCAAAAAATGGTAGTTTTGTTTCCGATTTTAACAAATCTAGAATATTAAGTCAGTTGAAGCAATATACTGTTTCTGGCATTAATCCAAGAATTATTGACCTCAAAATTCTTTATGTTGAGATAGACTCTTCTGTATATTACAATAATTCTCAAGTTTCGAGTGCAGACGCATTAAAAACCAGAGTAATGAATAGTTTAACAAAATATTCTGAATCACTAGACCTTAATAGGTTTGGTGGAAGATTTAAGTATAGTAAGGTTCTCCAAGTAATTGACACCACTGATACTGCAATTACATCCAATATTACTAAGGTTAGGATTAGAAGAGATCTAAAGGCATCGTTAAATCAATTTGCACAATATGAATTGTGTTTTGGAAATCAATTCCATGTGAATCCACAAGGTCGAAATATCAAATCTACGGGATTTAATATTTCTGGAGAAACTTCTACTGTATATCTTACAGATACTCCTTCAATTACCTCAAATGGAAGTAATGTGACTAATGCTACCGATGCTGGAAATGTTTTTCTTACAAGACCAACAAACATTTCTACAAAAACTGGAACTCTTTCAATAATTAAAATCGGTGCCGATGGAAGTAATGTTGTTGTTATTAAAGATGCGGGGACAATTGATTATGTAAAAGGTGAAATTAAATTGGGAACAATTAATATAACCTCAACATCGAAACAAAATGGAATCATAGAGATTCAGGCTTTCCCAGAATCGAATGATGTTATCGGATTGAAAGATCTTTACCTATCATTTGATGTTTCCAAAAGTACAATAAATATGGTAAGGGATGTAATTGCTTCTGGTGATGAAATAACAGGTAAAGTGTTTACCAGAGATTACTACACATCAAGTTACTCAAACGGGAATTTAGCAAGAAACTAATATGATACAGACTGGTTTTGAATCTAGAGTTAAGGTTCAGCAGATTGTTGAGAGTCAACTTCCAAGTTTTATATTGGATGAAAATCCAAATGCTTCTGAGTTTCTAAAACAATATTACATATCTCAGGAATATCAAGGTGGACCAATAGATATTGCTGAAAATCTTGATCAATATCTAAGGTTAGATAATCTTACACCAGAAGTAGTTGTTGATAGTACTACACTATCTTCTAGTATTAGTTCGAGTGCGGATAGTATTACTGTTTCTAGTACCAAAGGTTTTCCAAGTAAGTATGGTCTTTTAAAGATTGATAATGAAATTATCACTTACACAGGAATATCTGGAAGCACTTTTACCGGTTGTATTCGCGGATTTAGTGGTATTACAAATTACCACCAAGATTTAAATCAAGAAGAACTGACATTTTCAACCTCATCTGCAGCAGAACACTCTGCAAACACGACTGTTCAAAATCTTAGCTCTCTTTTTCTTAAGGAATTTTATCAAAAATTAAAGTATACTATTGCTCCAGGATTAGAAAAAACGGAATTTACATCTGATTTGGATGTAGGAAATTTCTTATCTGAAGTAAATTCTTTTTATAAAGCAAAGGGAACTAACGAATCATTCAGAATTTTGTTCAACGTTCTCTATAATGAGACACCAAATATTGTAAATCTGGAAGAATATCTTATTAAACCGTCTTCTGCAGAATATGTAAAGAATGAAATTATTCTTGCGGAAATTATTTCTGGTTCTAATCCAAAAAATTTGGTTGGACAAACTATAACAAAATCAACAGATTCTTCCACTAATGCTTCTATTTCTTCAATAGAACCATTTAATAGAAATAATAAACAGTATTATAAAGTATCTCTTTTTGTTGGTAATGATGAATTTTCAAGTATTTTAGGAAATTTTACTGTAACTCCAAATACAAAAACAACATCCGATTCTTTAATATCATCTTCGGTAGTTACTGTAGATTCTACATTAGGATTTTCCGAAAGTGGAACCTTGATTTGTGGAAACAATACAATTACATATACTGGCAAATCAATAAATCAATTTTTGAATTGCAGTGGAATAACTGAAAGTATTGCAAAAAATTCACTAGTCAGAAGTAACGATACGTATTTTGGATATGAAAATGGAGATACTAGTAAGAAAGTAGAATTTAGAATTCTTGGGGTATTATCAGATTTTTCTTCATCATCAAAAAATATCAATGTTTCTGAAGGTGATATTATTACCATCAAAAATGTTGGTGATTTGATCAAAAATCCCCAAAACAAAACGCAGAAACAAATATTTGCAAACTCTTGGATTTACAATACTGCTGCCAGATATAAAGTACTGAGTGTTGATGGCAATTATACTTTAGCAAGTAATATTGACAGATCTAGCCTAAAAGTTGGTGATAGAGTAGAACTTCTTGTGAGAGATACTGAGACTTTAGTATCTGCAACAGATGATCCAAGAATTATTCAAATTATTTCAGATAATGTTGTAGAAATTGGTGGAGGATCTTTTTCTACCGAATCTGGAAAAAAATATGATTTAAGAAGAAAAATCAATACTGCTAGTAGTTCTAATGTTTCAATAGAATATGGGAATGGATTAATTACATCAGATGTGCAGAATTTATATTCTGATGGAGAAGATTATGTGTATGTTGCATCAAATTCCTTACCATCATCTGCACTTGATGATCCATACAATTACAGATATACTATAAGTGCAAATATTAAAAAGGCAAGTATATCTTCTGTAAACAATTTATTCAATAAGAATTCTGATGGTGAATATGATACCATAGGTTTTGCAGATAATGCTCCATTTGTAACTGGCGATAGAGTTTATTATCAACCAAATTCCACTCCACTTATTGGATTGCAAGAAGGAAGTTACTATGTTGAGGTTCTTTCGTCTAACAATAAAAAAATTAAATTATATTCTTCACCATCATTTATTGGATCTACGCCATTAAAATTTAGAGTTCCAGAATCGGGTTTAGATACTCAATCCTTTACTTTATATTATCATAGATTCAATCAGATTGGAGTTCAGAAGGTTCTTAAAAAATTTCCACTCCAGACAAAGAATCCAGGTAAAAAAACAATTCCAGGGACAACTGGAATGTTAATTAATGGTGTTGAGATTAACAATTATAAGTCTTTAGATAAGATCTATTATGGTCCTTTACAAGATCTCAATGTTTTAAGTGGCGGAGAAAATTATGACGTTATAAATCCTCCTACTATATCTATTTCTTCAGGATCAACGAATGCGTTGGCACAACCTGTAATTAGTGGTTCTATTGTCAATGTTTATGTCGATGAACAAGATTATGATATTGATAAAATTCTTTCTGTAGATGTTAGTGGTGGAAATGGATCTGGTGCTGTTTTGGAACCAGTTATTAGAAAAAGAGCAAGAGAAATAAGTTTTAACGGAAGAGCAACAACAAATGGTGGTGGCATAAGCACCACTGGAAATAGCATTTCTTTCTTAGAAGAACACAATTTAAACAATGGAGAAGAGGTAGTATATAACTCTAAAGGAAATTCACAAGTAGTTATTGGTTCTGGTTCATCCACTCTTATAAACAACTCATCTTACTTTGTAAGGGTTGAAAATAATACTACTATAAGTTTGTTTGAAACTCTAAATGATTACAATAACGATGCCAATATAGTTTCATTTACTACAGGAACTCAGGGTGTTCATGCGTTCAGAACAGTAACATCTAAAAATACAATTTCTGAAATAAAAGTAATTGATGGTGGAAGTGGATATACAAATAGAAAATTAATTGTTAAGTCGTCCGGAATATCAACAGCAACAAACTCCATTAACTTTAAAAATCATGGATTTAATACTGGAGATTTGATTGCATATGAATATGAAACTTCGGCAATAACTGGAATTTCATCATCAAATCAATATTATGTCTTAAAAATTGATGATGATTCATTTAGAATTTGTAATGCTGGAATTGCTGGAACAGATACTTCTTCTTTCGATAAGAAAAAGTATGAAGTATTCTCGGATACCGGTTCTGGGTATCAATATTTTAGTTATCCATCAATTTCAGTATCGATAAAATATGAACCTGTTGGATTTAGTACCAATACACAGGTTTATCAAGAAATTATATCTACTCCTACAGTAAGAGGATCTATAGAACAAGTATATCTTTATGAAAATGGGACTGGATATGGATCTACTGTATTAAATTATGAAAATAATCCAACAATAACCATAAAGAATGGAAAAAATGCTTCATTAGTTCCAATCATTTCCGATGGGCAGGTAGTTTCTGTAGATATACAATATGGCGGAGAAGAATATTACTCAATTCCTGACCTAATTGTCATTGATTCCAGTAAGTCTGGAAGTGGGGCGCAGTTAAGACCAGTTATTTCTGGTGGAAAAATAACTGGGGTAAAGGTAGTAAGTGGAGGATTGGGATACTCTCAATCTTCGACTTCTATTTTGGTTAAATCTTCAGGAATTAATGCAGTATTAGAAGCAAAAATTAGAGCACTTACTGTAAATGAAAATCTTAGGTTTGGAAATGAGGTTTTAAAAGAATCTGATAATAAATTAAAGTATACAGTTTCTGGATACTATGAAAATTTAAGAACATCATTTGGAGAAAATGTTGGAAGCATTTCTGGAATTATTGGATGGGCTTATGATGGAAATCCAATTTATGGTCCATATGGATATTCTGATCCAAAAGATTCTTCTTCATCTATAGTAAGAATTGCTTCTGGATATGTTTTAGATACTGCTTACACAGATAGACCAGCAGGATTTGATTCGGGATTTTTCATAGAAGACTATAAGTTTACAGGTTCTGGATCTACTCTTGATAAAAATAATGGTAGATTTGGAAAAACTTTAGAGTTCCCAAATGGTGTCTACGCATATTTTGCTACTATTGATGCATCTGGAAATCCAAAGTTTCCTTATTTTATTGGAAATGATTATAAGTCAGAAACTTTAACGGAAAATACCACACTAAATCAGTCTTTTGACTTTTCTAATTCCAATTTGCTTAGAAATACTTTCCCATACAAAGTCTCGGACAAAAATGCCGGTTATGATTTTATATCAGAAATAGATGATATTGCAAGTCAAAAAATAGTTGTAGAATCTGTATCTCAAGGAAATGTTGAAAAGATTGCTATAAAAAATTCTGGTACAGGGTATAAAGTTGATGATATCGTAGATTTTAGTTCTATTGGAGGTGCAAATGCTGCAGTATCATCCTTAGAAGGAAAAGATATTACAACTTTAGAAACTACGTCTACCACATACGAAGGATCAATATTTACATGGATTGATGGTAAAACCGTAAAAGTTTCAATTTTACCAAACCATGTTTTAAATGATAATGATTATGTAACTATTTCTGGATTATCTACAGATATTTCCAAATTGAATAATGTTTATAAGATAAATGTTAATTCTGAAAGTTCTGTTGCAATATCTTCAATATCGTCAGTAACAAGTATTGGCGGAACTGAAATATATGTTTCTAGAATTCCAGATAAAATTTCTATAGGAAGTAGTATAGGAATAGGAACCGAAACACTTAAGGTTTTAGAAGTATTCCGAGATAAAAATATAATTAGAGTGGAGAGAGGACTTGCAAATGTTTCTCACGACGCAAACTCACTCATAACCTTCAAGTCCGATTCATTTACAATTGGAGAGAATGTTGATTTCTTTAATTCCAAAATAAATGATAAGGTTTTCTTTAATCCTACAGAAGCAGTTGGATACGGAACAACAGCAGGAACTTCATATCTAACATCATTTGATTTTGGCGACCAAATTGGAATTGAAAGAAGTATCCCAACAAAAGCAATTTATTTGGAAGGACATCCATTTAAAAATAATCAACAAATTGTCTATTCTGCAGATGGCACCAATATATCAATTTCAACAGATGGTGTAACAACAACTAATTTACCTTCTACCATTTTTGCAATCAATAAAGGTAAAAATTTAATCGGAATAAAAACCACATTAAGTTCCGAAGAAGTATTTTTCCACAATGGTGGTAGTGATAGTGATTTGTATTCTTTCGAATCTCAATATACTCAAGTTACAGGAAAAGTTGAAAGAATAAAAACCACGGTTTCAGTTTCTACTTCTCACGGAATGTCTGTTAATGATGATATTGTTCTAACTGTCGATTCTAATTTATCTGTTGGTATTGGAACATCTACTGATGTAAGAATTTCTAGAAATCAGAATAGAATTCTGGTCAATCCTATAGGATTTAATTCTACCGGTATTAATACATCCACAAATACAATCACATTAAATGATCATGGGTTGGAAACTGGGGATAAGATTTATTATTCTGCCGATTCGGTTGCTTCTGGATTGTCTGTTGGAGATTATTATGTCTTTAAGGTAGACTCTGATAATATAAAACTGACTGAAACATATTACGATTCCACGAAAATTCCACCTACAGTGGTAAGTATTGCAGGAACTGGTGGAAGTTCTCAATATGTATCTCAAATTAATCCTAAAATATCAGTAACAAAAAATAATAATCTGGTATTTAATTTATCAGATTCTTCCCTTTTGGGTTACAATTTTAGAATATTCTCAGATCAGAACTTTGTAGATGAATTTGTTTCAACTGGATCAACATTACCATTTAATGTATATGAAGTAGGAACTATCGGTGTTTCAACAAATGCATCTTTAACTATAAATTATAGTTCCAATTTACCAGAAAAATTATACTATAATTTAGAAAAATCTGGTTTTATAAGCACTGCAGATAAGGATGTAAACAATTATTCACAAATTTCATTTGTAGATAGCGTATATAACGGCAGACATTCCATTGTCGGTGTAGCTACAACAACGTTTGACTTGGTTCTCAATCGTACCCCCGAAAGATTATCATACACTCAAAGCGAATGTGATAACTTAAAATACACGACAACATCCACTACTGCAACAGGTGGAATTGATAAAGTAAAAGTTATTTCTGGTGGATATGGATATAAGAAGTTACCAACTGCTACAGTGTCTTCTACAAATGGAAAAGACGCATATCTTCTGGCAAAGTCAAATTCTATCGGAAGTATAAAGGAATTAAGAATTATAAATGAAGAATTTGAATATTCGTTTGATCCTACTTTAAGACCAACCGCCTTTATATCTCCACATATTACTACTATAAATCAAAATACAATAGATTCTATCTTAGTTGAAAATGGTGGTAGTGGATATACACAGTCACCAGATGTCATTGTTGTAGATTCAAATACTGGCAATAAAATTAATTCTGGAAATCTGAGCGCCACCTTAAATGGCGAATCAATACAAACCGTAGAAATAATAGACAATCCAAAAGGTCTTCCAGAGGATTCTGTCAACATTATTACCATTAACAATACCAATGGAATAAGTATTCAAAAAGTTGAGTCTAGTTCGACAGGAATATTCACCTGTTCTATAACTGTACCTCCACTAGGATTTACTACTCCTCCATTTGCTGTAGGAGATAAAGTTTTTGTTGAGGGTATAGTAAAAACTAGTTCAAATGGATCTGGATTTAACTCCGAAGATTATGGATATAAATTCTTTGTTGTTGATAGTTATATCACAGCATCACCTTATGATAAAGTAGTATTTGATTTATCGAGTGTATCCAATAGCGGATTGACTACCAATACAGGTATTGCCAAGACATCGGCAGATGGATTTGGTTCACTAATTCATTTCGACAATTATCCAACATTTGAGACAAACCAAAGAAGATTGGAATTTAGTAATGGGGAACGATTGATTTCTAATCAGACAGAAAGAGATTTATTTGTTTCTAGTTCTAATGGAACATCACTAAAAATCTCAGGAACTTATGAATTATCGGTTGGAGAGATTGTAACAGGAAAATCATCAGGAACTGTAGCGACAATTAGTGAGATAGAAAAAAATTCTGGAACATTTGGCGTCAATTATTCTATTACAAAAAATATAGGATGGTCCGATGAAATTGGAAAACTAAACTCTGATAATCAGGTTACTCCAGACAATGATTACTATCAAAATCTTTCATACTCTGTAAAGAGTAGTAAAGAATATAGAGAAGTAGAAAAGTCTATTAAACCACTACTTCACACTAGCGGACTAAAAGATTTTGCCGACACCGGCATAACATCTACAACAGATGCATCAGATCTTATTAGTATTGATGGAACGACAGTAATTCATGATTTTATAGATGATGTTAGAGTTGATACAATTTATGATTTTGATTTTGCCAGAGATACTGATATTGATTCTAATGGAAGATCAAAGTATCTGAACTTGTTAAATACAAAGTTAACTGATTATACTAATAGTATTGGAAATGATGTATTAGCAATAGATGATATAAGTAACAAGTTTTCATATTTTGAGGATAATCCCAGTGAGTACTCAAATATACTTAAGTTAGATTCCTCAGTTTCATTTGATAATTTCTTAGTTAGAATTGCAAATAGTAATAATAGTGAAGTTCAATTTACAGAGATAGTGATATTAAATGATGGATCTAACAGTTCTATTATAGAAAAGGGAGGAGTTGTCAACGTAGGTTCTGGGTCAACATTCCACATACCAAATGAACAATATGGAAACTTGGATATCGTAGTGGATGAGTTTAATGACAGTTACCTAAGATTTATTCCTGAAGATGCCTATAATACTGATTACGATTTAAAACTTATAAGAAATACTTTCACAAATTCTACTGGTATTGGCACAACTTCTATCGGATTCATTGATTTAGTAAGTTCTGCTGGAGTTACAACTTCTGGGTCCACTAAAAATATAGTAACATTTGATAATAGTGAGTTTGAATCTTTATATGCCAACGTTCAAATCATTGATGATGTTTCGAATGATATGAATTTTGTAGAATTATATGTAACTTCAGATGGATCAAATACTTATCTTTCAGAGTACTATTTTGATAGTGGAGAAACGTCAACACTCTCAAATAACTTTATAGGTTCTTTTGGTGCAAATCTTTCTAGCGGAATTCTGTCATTAAATTATACTAATACTTCTTCTAATAATAATACTTTTAGAGCAAAAGTTGTTGGGTTTGGAACCACCACTTCGGGAATTGGAACTTATAGATTTAAGTTGGATAGACAACCTGAAGGATCCGAAAGATCTTCCATATACAAGTCAGACTTTACTACAGGTATTGGAACAGCAACCGTAGTCTCATTAGATAAGACACTATTTAATTCTGCAAAATCTCTTGTTGAAATTAGTGTTGGAGATACAAAGTCTATCCATCAAATCATGATGTTACAAGATAATAGTGATGTTTATATACAACAATCACCTTTATTGAGTGTTAGTGGCATATCAACATTTGATACTGCAATTGGTATAGGAACATTTGGCGGAAATAATTCGGGTTCAAACTTAGAACTTAAGTTTTATCCAGATTCCAATTATTCTTCCGATAATATAGTTATTTCTGCCTTCAGCCAATGTTTCTATAATATTATAGATTCTCAAAATATACCATCATCTCTAGAATATGGAAATATTCAAGAATCTGTTAGTATCAGTTTCTATGATTCTATCAACGGAGATAGAATTAATAGAACTAATTTCACATTAACATCTGAAGGAGTACCAATTTTTGTTAAAGTTATTGATCCAGAAGACACCAGTGTATTAAATGCATCTACAGGAACATTTAATGTTCCAAATCACTTCTTTAAAGACGGTGAAGAACTAATCTATACTCCAAAATCAACCATTGTTGGTATCGCAACTACTGCAATGACATATAGCAATGTAGATAGTGGAGTAACTGACATTTTACCATCTACTGTCTTTGCTGTTGTAACTAATCGTGATTACGACCAATTCCAAATATCAACAACAAGAAGTGGAACTGCAGTAACATTTACTGACCTTGGTGGAGGAAATGCTCATCAATTTGAGATGACTAAAAAGAATGATAAGTCGATAGTTGTAATTGACGATCTTATTCAGCATCCATTAATTTTCTCCAATATTTCACATACATTATCTGGATCTATTGGAACAGGGTCTACTATATTTAATTTGAGTGGAATATCGTCGATAAATCCATCGGATATATTAAAGATAGATGATGAGTATCTCAAAGTTACTAATGTTGGATTAGGAACATCAAGTACTGGACCAATTACTAATAATGGATCATTTAATTTAGTCCAAACTGATAGAGGATTTGTTGGAACTTCTGCAACTGCTCATACATCATCAACACAAGTTGGAATTTATAGAGGTTCATTTAATATTGTAGAAAATGAGATACATTTTGCAAACGCCCCAAGAGGAAATCCAAACATAGACAAAACAAAGTATAATTTGGATTATGAAACTTCTACATTTAATGGAAGAGTTTTCCTGAGATCCGATTATACCACAAATAAAATATATGATGATCTATCAAATGAGTTTAATGGTATTGGTAGAACATTCACCTTAAAAGTTGGTGGCGCAAATACTACAGGTATTGGAACTATTGGTGGTAGTGGAATTGTTTTGATTAATGGAATTTTCCAACAACCAACCACATCAAATAATTCTAATGGAAATTTTGAAATAACAGAAGGTGTTGGAATAAGCACCATTATATTCTCCGGAATTACGGTTCCTGCTACTGATCCATTAGAATACATTGTCTCTGACATTGATGTAAATCAGAATGAAACTCCAAGAGGTGGAATTATTGTTTCCCTTGGATCAACTCCAGGACTTGGATTTGCTCCCCTTGTAGGAGCATCTGTAACTGCTACAGTATCTGCTGGATCTATTACTGGTATAACAACTAATTTATCTGGAGGTTCATTTGGATCTGGTTATAATGGATTAACTTCTATTGGAGTTACCGTTTATGAAGATGGTCATTCTGGTGTAGCTGCAACTATTACTGCTTCTGTAGGTGCTGGTGGAACACTTTCGTTCAATATTGTTGGTGGAGGAACTGGATATACAAATCCATCAGTATTTGTATCATCTCCATCTTATGAAAATCTTTCCGTTATTGGAGTTTCAAGACTTGGAGTTGGAGCAACAACCACGACTGGAATTGGTTTATCAATTAGTTTGAGTGTTGGTCCTGTCGGGATTGGATCATCTTACTTTGGAGTAGACAATTTTGAAATTTCTAGAAATGGATATTCTTTCCAAAGAGGTGATGTATTTAAACCAGTTGGTATTGTAACTGATTCCAGATTATCCAATCCTATACATGATTTTGAATTAACAGTTTTAGAGACTTATTCTGATAAATTTGCCTCTTGGGAGTTTGGAGAATTAGATTTTATTGATTCTATATCAGATCTTCAGGATGGTGTAAGAACATCATTCCCACTAATTTATAATGGAGATATTATCAGTTTTGAAAAAGATCCTGATTCTAGAATTAATTTACAAAATTGTTTGTTAATTTTCATAAATGGTGTTCTGCAAGAACCAGGAGTCAATTACACATTTGGCGGAGGAACTTCTCTAATATTCACAACTGCACCAAAACCAGAAGATAACATTTCAATTTACTTCTATAAAGGTTCTTCCGCAGACTTTACTATCGTTACTGATATTAATGAAACTATAAAGAAGGGTGATATTGTCCAGGTTTCAAAATTCAACGGAGATCCAGATATTTTATCTCAAAACAAAAGGACTGTTACAGACTTATCATTCTCGGATAAATTTGAAACAAATCTATATCCTGGTCCAGGAGTATCTGAAGTTTATAGACCATTAAGTTGGACAAAGCAAAAAGTTGATAAGAATATCAATGGAGAATATGTTTCTAAAGCAAGAGATTCTATTGAGTCGTTGATTTTCCCAACAGCATATATTATTGATGATATATCTACAACTGATACACAAGTATTTGTTGATAGTGTTGAATTATTTAAGTATGAAAATCCAGATCTAACATCTTTTGATGCTCTCATAGTCAATGGTATATCAACTACTGCTAGCCAATCTATTGAACTTATTAAAACATTCACAACTATTCAAGGTGACACTGGATCGGTTGTTGGAATCGCATCTACAACTTCGCCAAATCTTGCCATAGAATTTACTTTAGATTCTTTAGTTGGAACTGATCTTCAAGTTGGTTATCCAATCTACATCTTCAATACTTCAGTTGGATCTGGAGTTACCTCTATCAATTCTTCAGATAGTGAAGTTGTTGGTATTGGAACCACCTACATCGATAATGTTTATTATGTTGAAGCATTAAATACTTCTACGGGAATCATAACCTGCCGCATTCACTCTGATTCGAATGTCTCTGGAATAGTTACCACAGGAACTACAAATTATCCAGTTGGTAGATATTCTTGGGGTAGATTATCCAATACTTCTGGATTGGTTAGGTCCTCTAATCCAATTTCTATAGGTGTAACTGGAAACGTTGTATCTGGTCTCTCAACATATCCAATCATTCAGAGAAGAAATGTTGGCATAAGGTCTACTGGCGCTCTTCCTAAACTATTATAAATATCTAAAAAACTATGTTAATATGGCTGCTGTCGTAACAGAACAATTTAGAATATTGAATGCGAGTAACTTTATAGATTCTGTATTAGATGAGAATAATTCATATTATGTTTTCTTAGGTCTACCAAATTCATCTGCTGTTGGATTTGGTAGAACTTCTGATTGGAGTACTGCTTCTAGCGGACCACCAAGTCCGACTGATAATTTCCAATATCTGACACACTACAGAGATACTGGAATTTTCGGAAAAAGAGTTACAGGCACAAATATTAGAAGGGTGGTGAGAAAAGTCCAGTGGACTACAAATACTGCCTATGATATGTATAGGCATGATTATAGTTCCACCAACTTAACTCCAAATTCTGGAACGAGCAGATTATACGATTCAAACTATTATGTAATTAATAGTGATTTTAAAGTTTATATTTGTATCGATAATGGTTCTTCAGGAACTAATTTGAAGGGAAATAGATCAAAATTTGAACCAACATCAACAGATTTGCAACCATTTACTGCAGGATCTGATGGATATACTTGGAAGTATCTGTTCTCTATTTCTCCGAGTGATGTAATTAAATTTGATTCCACAGAATATATTGTTCTTCCTAATAATTGGTCAACATCTTCAGATTCTCAAATTCAATCAGTTAGGGAAGCAGGAGATTCTGAGACAAATAATAATCAAATTAAAAAAGTTTACATTAAAAACGCAGGATTAGGATATACAGCATCTACATATGACATTTTGGGCGATGGTACTGGGGGAAGAGTTTCTATATCAGTAGATAGTAATGGAGCAATTACGTCCACAAATGTTATAACTGGTGGAAAAGGTTATACATTTGGTATTGTTGACCTGGAAAGAACTGGAACTATATCAAGTGCTGCAAATTTGATTCCTATTATTCCTCCATCAAGAGGGCATGGATATGATCTTTATAGTGAGTTGGGTGCCGATAGAGTTCTAATTTATGCAAGATTTGACGATTCTACTAAAGATTTTCCAGTAGACACAAAATTTTCTCAAGTTGGAATAGTTAAAAATCCAAAAGAATATACTTCTTCCGGATTTGCCTCTACCAACTTTACTGGATCGACCTATTCATCGTTAGGTGCATTAAAGTTGGATTCTGCATATACAGGAACTCCAACAGTAGGAGAAAAAGTTACCCAAACTCAATCATCTACAGAGATTGCAAAAGGATGGGTTGCTTCATATGACAGCGATACTAAAGTATTGAAGTATTTTAAAGATAGATCTTTATTCTTAACTAATGGCGTCAATCAAGAAGATAGAACGACCATTGGAGTAGACTCAAAGGTTATTGAATTTAATAATACGGATAGTATTGTATTTACTACTGCTACCCAAACAACGGTAGCGTCTGGATTTACTGGAAGTTCTGAAAATGGAATTAGTTTAAGTGCTAACTTTGTAGGTGGACTTGCAGATCCAGAGATAAATAAAAAGACAGGGGATATTATTTACATTGATAATAGACCTGAAGTTGGAAGAAATCTTAGGCAAAAAGAAGACGTTAAAATCATTCTGGAATTCTAAAAAAAATGGCACAAAAAACAGACTTAAATATCAACCCATATTTTGATGATTTTGATTCGGGTAAAAACTTTTATAAAGTCTTATTTAAGCCAGGATTTCCAGTTCAGGCACGAGAATTAACTACACTCCAATCAATATTACAAAATCAAATCGAAACTTTTGGAAGTTACAACTTCAAAGAAGGAACGGTAGTAATTCCAGGGAATATTGCTTATGATGGTCAATTTTATGCTGTCAAATTAAATTCTTCCGAATTTGGTGTTGATATATCTTTATACCTTAAAAACTTTATAGGTAAAAAAATTACAGGACAATCTTCTGGAACTACTGCAACTGTCCAATTCGTTGCTCTTCCAGATGGTGGAGATATTCAGGATCCAACAATCTACGTGAAGTATCTGGATTCTAATGATGATTTTATCTTTAATCAATTTGCAGATGGAGAAGCATTATTTGCAAATGAAAATGTAGTTTATGGAAATACTACTATTAGTGCAGGAACTCC
>Ga0255770_10002347_pt1 | contig 17052 bp, 11 predicted proteins | sample 071ome_22_FD_179968 | JGI IMG/M metagenome (GOLD analysis project Ga0255770, IMG submission 179968) | Coastal salt marsh microbial communities from the Groves Creek Marsh, Skidaway Island, Georgia - 071404AT metaG (version 2) | ecosystem: Environmental > Aquatic > Marine > Intertidal zone >... | reverse complement strand
TACCCGTGTTACCGCCCGCATGTACCGCGCCTTCATTTTTGCCGCGCGTTCGATGATGCAGGGACGGCCCATTAACCAGGTACTGGATGGCGACATTGCCTATGATGTGGCAGACAACGGCAACGCCCGCCGCGGCTCTGAAGAAACCGCCCTGACGCGCCGCATGGACATGTTGTCGATTCCCCTGGTGGCCGTGCGCGCCGCACTGGATAACGACGCGACTGTGAGCAATCGTCGTGTGGAAGGGGAACTCACCCTGGTGGATGTGACCACGGCAGATGATGCTGTCTTTACCCTCGCTGTCAGCAACGACACCGGCCTGCCGCACTGGGTGCGCTGGCTTGAGCCCCATGAAAACCTGGGTGAGCTTACCCAGACCGCCGAATACAGTGCCTGGCTGCCGGTTGACGGTTTGCTGTTGCCCATGAGTTACAACACCGTGTCGGACTGGAAAGACACCGTCATGCTGCGTTTGCATGTGGACCGTTACGTGGTCAATGGCGCCATTGATAATCTCGCGGCACCGGCTGCCGTCAGGAATGCGCCAGCACCTGTCCCCAGTTATACCGTCACCGCCGAGCCGGTGGCAGAGCATGTCTGGCACATGATCGGCAACAATGGCGCCAATTCCGTGCTGCTGGAATTTGACGATCACCTGACCCTGTTTGAATTACCGACCAACCGCGCCTGGTCGCGGGCGATCATTGAAAAAGCCCGCGAAACCGTGCCGGGCAAACCCATTACCCAGGTCATCATTTCCCACCATCATTTCGATCACACCGGCGGGCTGCGTGAAGCCATGGCCGAAGGGATTACGCTGGTGGCCCAGGCGGGCAATATGGAGTGGTTCCAGGCGTTAAGAGACCGCGAAGTCACTACCTACCACGATAATCTGAGCCGTAACCCGCGTCCGCTCAGCACGCTTGCCGTGGATGACCACCTGCAAATGTCCGACGGCTCGCTCACCGTGGATCTCTACCACACCGTCAGCAATGCCCACATGGCCCAGGGCCTGATCGCCTACATTCCGGAACATAAATTACTTATCCAGGGCGACCTGTTTGATCTGAACTGGGAAGTGTATTTCTGGGGCAATACCTATGATGACAATATCGCGTATCGCAACCTGGACGTGGAACGTGATGTACCCATCCATGGCCGCGTAACACCCATTGCGGAGGTCCACCAGATACTGGAACAGCAGAAAGGCAATGCCCGCGCCTTGTGCAGCCAGGTGGCCAATGCCGGACTTTCCATGCCGGGCTGTCCGCTGGCGTGGGATTAATCAAGGAGAAAATGATGAACACACAATACTGCAACAAACTGAACAGGGTGTCCCGCTGTGTACTGGGACTGTTTATGGTACTGGCTGCCGGTTCAACGCAGGCCGCTGACCTGGACCAACTGGCTGACCGCCTGCTCATCCAGGAAGTGCAAAACCGTTATGCCCTGGCTCATGACCTGACCGATCCGGCCATGTATGCCAGTGTCTTTACGGAAGATGCCGAATTGATGAGCGGAGGCAATGTTCTGGCCAAGGGCCGCGATGCCCTGTTTGCCGTCGGGGAAAGCGACCGCAAGCGTTTCAATGCCGGCGCCGGGCCGGATGAACGCTCCTTCGGCACCATGCGCCACGTGGTGACCAACTCGGTTGTCGAGCTCACCAGTGACACGACAGCCACCGCGTTTTGCTATGTACTGACTATTGCCAACGAAGAAGGCGTCGGTCCGCAAATCATGAGTGTGGGACGTTACGAGGACAAGTTTGAAAAAGTGGATGACCAGTGGCTGATCAGCCAGCGCGTGATTGCCATGGACATGGGCAACCAGGAACTGGCCAAGGTGATCCTGGGACTCTGATTCCCAGGATATCTGGTGTCAGTAAGGTAAGTTTATGAGAAGTAATTGGTCCATGCGCGTCGCGGCCGTCCTCCTTTTCGTCAGCACAACATGCAGTGCGCAGCCGCCGGGAGGATTCGGGGGTGGCTTGGGTGGAGGAATGGAACAGCCACCTCCGCAGCTCACTCGAGTAACCGATGATGTGTATGTGATCGAGAACGCCAACGCGTCAATTGGAGAACTCATTGCCAATGGCGGCAATGCCACGGTTTACCTGACGGACGAGGGCGTCGTTCTCTTCGATACTAAGTCCGCCGGGATGCATGATCTGCTCATCCAGCAGGTGAGCTCACTGACTGACAAGCCAGTGGCGCTGGTCGTCCTGACCCACCACCACGCCGACCATAGCGCAGGCTTGCCACAGTTGCAGGCCGATGGTGCAACAACCATCATCAGCGCTGCCGACGGCGAGACTTTGTAGCAGCAAGCCAATTCGGGTTCGGCACAGATTGCGTATTCCGATAGCCTGCTGCTGACGATGGGCGGAAAAGAAATTCACCTGCGCGAAATCCAGGGGCATACCCAAGGCGATACCATCGCCTGGTTGCCCGGGGCACGTGTGCTGGTCGCCGGCGACCTGGTCACAACCGCCGACTCCATCCCGGTCATTGTTAATTACGCCGATGGTGGTAGCTGGCTCGCGCTTGAGTCCGCACTCGATGAGCTCGCGGCATACGACTTTGACTACCTGATCGGTGGGCACGGCCCTGTGATTTCGAAAAGTGAACTGCTCACGTTTCGCCAGAAGGTCAGTGGCATCATCGCGCGGGTACGCACGCTGGTTCGACAGGGCTCGGATCGCGAGGCTATCGCTGCAGCACTGTTAGCGGAATTCAACTGGGGCGGCGGACTTGCCACCGGGAATATCCCCGACATGATGCAGGAACTGAAATAACGGGTCACAGACAGCAGTCTGTGTGCCGAAGCAAGTTGCCCGGCCTGGCCGGGCAACTTGACGTCAATCACTCATGCAGCTCTTCAGCTTCCTCTTCTTGCTCCGGTTCAGGCGCCGGTGCTGGCGGCCTGCCGAAGGCCGGGGGTGGGTTCTCTTTCAGGTCATTGGCCAGGCTCACGACATAAGCGCGCAGCGCTTGCGTATCTTCCTCATCCAGAAACTCACTGAACGACACCATGCCGTTGTTTTGCAGCGCACCGTCGATGACGATGGCGTTGAACAAATCCTGGTTACTGATGGCTGCCGCATAACGCAGGTCCGGAAACAGGCTGCTGACCCGGCCGTTGTTGCCATGACAGCTGGCGCAATGGTCGTTGTAATGGGTTTCACCCAGGGCCAGCATGTCTTCATCGCCGAAGTTCGCCGGCGGATTGAGTTCCGGCGGGGTATAGGTGATGGGTTCAGGTAGCACGGCATCACCGCCCAGTTTGTACACCAGCAGGCGCGCATAGTTGGGCGCCCAGTAACCACCACGGCTGTTCTGGCCGGCGACCGCGGCTATATATTGTTCGCCGTCAATCTCGTAACTTACCGCTCCGCCGACAACGCCTGCCTGGGTTTCAGTGCTCCAGACTTCCTCACCGTTATCGGCACGGAAGGCTGTGAAGGTTGATCCCGAGGCCTGGAACACCAGGTTGCCCGCCGTGGTCATTACTCCGGCACGGGAGCTGCCCATGCGCTGTTCCCAGACCGGTTCGCGATTGACCGGGTCCCAGGCCAGCAGATAGGAACCCGAGCCCTCCAGTTCCGGTGCCGGCATTTGCGGACGCTTGCCGACATTGATGGACAACAGCTGGTTGCCCATTTTGGCGCCGGCCTCGGCCACCAGCGGGAAGCTACCGTAGTTGGTGGGGATGTACATCAGGCCCGTCCCCGGGTTGAAGGCCATCGGGTGCCAGCTGTGGGCGCCGCCGGCAGATGGCACGACATGAAAACCGCGATCGCCGAAGGCACCATAGTTGGCCTCGGGATTGATTATGGGCCGGAAGTTTTCATCAAAACCCAGCATCCAGTTGGCGGTGGGCACAAACAAGTCTGCTGACAACACTTCCCCTGTCGCCACATCAATGACATAGAACACGCCGTTTTTCGGGGCCTGCATGACTACGTGGCGCATCTCGCCATCAATCATGAGATCAGCGGTGGTCAGTTGCTGGGTGTTGTCGAAATCCCAGCTGTCTTCGGGGGTGGCCTGGTAATGCCAATTGTATTCGCCGGTCGTGGCATCAAGTGCGACGATGGACGCGGTAAACAGGTTATCGCCACCACCGGGTGAGCGGATCTCCGCTGGCCAGGGCGCGCCGTTGCCGGTGCCGAAAATCACCTGGTCAGTTTGCGGATCATACAAAATGGCATCCCAGGGGGTGCCACCGCCACCGGTTTCCCACCAATCACCGTTCCAGGTTTCTGCAGCCCATTCCAGCTCCGGTTGCTCGAAACCCAGTTCCGGATTACCGGGGACGGCCCACCAGCGCCACAACTCATCGCCATTGTCGGCATCATAGGCTGCCAGGTAGCCGCGCATGTGGAACTCGGATCCGGCTTCGCCGATGAATATCCTGCCGTTGGCAATGCGCGGGGCCCCGGTTATGGACAACTGTTTCGAGCGGTCCGTGGCCTGGACTTCCCAGTCCAGCTCGCCGGTTTCGGCGTCAACTGATACCAGGCGCCCATCCAGCGTGCCCCAGATGACATTGCCTTCCCACAGGGCGACACCACGATTGACGATGCCGCAGCACAGGTTTACCGCCCATTCACCTGGTACCTTGGGATCATATTTCCAGAGGGTTTCACCGGTTTTGGCATCAAAGGCATAGACCTTGCTCCAGGGGGAGGACACATAGATACGGCCATCGGCCACCAGTGGCGTGGTTTCATAATTGCCACCACGTTCAGCCAGGTCGGCGAACCAGGCCAGGTTGAGCTGGTCGATATTGTCCGGGGTGATCTGGTCGAGCGGGCTGTAGCGCTGCTCACTGTAATCGCGGCCGTAATTGGTCCACTCCGTGGCAGGGTCTGCGGCAGCCCGTTCCGGCGCCGGGGCCTGGACGGCCGATGACGTTGTCACCGTGTCATTGGCGGTGTCCCCACCGCATCCGGTAAGTACGATAGCCAGGGCCATCGGGATATAAAAAGCAGAAACGCGCATAACAGGGTCCCCCTAAACAAAGCGCTGAAAAGGGCACCATCTTACAGGATCAAGGGGTAAACGGGCTAATGTGATGACAGGGTTAAAGCTGGTCCGGCGTCCTGGCCGTGGATGTCCACCTGCAATTGAAGGGCTCCCTGGTCTCAGGGAGCCTCGCAGGTCACGTAGGACAACTGCTCGCCTTCACCCTCGTGCTGGATGCAGATCGGGCGCAGGTATTCTTCTTCAAAGACCATGCCGGAGAAATTGTCTTCGCGCGGGTTTTCCTCGCAATCAAATTCAAGCGGCTGCTGGCCGTTGACCCAGGACCATTCGCGGTGCACCTGGACAGGTTCGGTAAAGGTCTGCGGATCTTCCAGCGTGATATCGATGAACAACTTGGTGCCATCAGCACTTTTGGTCATGGTCTGGGTCATGTGCATGTCCGTTGAATGCACGGCATCGTTCAGTACGCCGCGACCGTTGTAGCCGATGGTGTCTACATGCAGCGTATTGCCTTCCCACAAGGCAATGGAATCCCCGTTGTAGGACGGTGTGATGTCGTCGGGGTGCTCACTGGCGAAATACACCTGCCGGATATTACGAATCTCATCCATGACAATGAAGGCCAGCTTGGTGTCATTCTGTAACACATAAATTGGTGCGATAGGGCCGGTAGCCTGGTTGACGCCTGTCGGTCGGCACATGATATGCGGCGTGGCCAGTTGCGTGCCGTTGGCCGCCATTCTCTGTGCGTAGTTCACCCGGGCCTGTGCACGCTCGGTAAAAGGCAGCTCACCGGCCAGGACAAAAGGCAGAAAGGATCCCGGTGCGGGATCGGCTCGCCACAGGCCACTGAAATCACGCGGGTCGGTTGACGGCTCGTAGCCTGGAATTGACGGTGCCGCGGCCATGCCAAAGGCATTGTCAGCGGCCTGGCTACCGACACTGGTCAACAGCAGTGCCAGGCACAGTGCAGTTTTTTTCAATGGCATGATGGGCATCCCTTTCATTTTGCTCATATCGGCGGCAACCCTTGCTTGATTCGGTCCAGGCACACATCTTCCTGCAGCCGGGCACCGACCTGGCGTTCATAGGTCACCACGGTTTCCCAGGGCTGTGAGAATGTCTGCGGGTCTTCAAAGCGAATGTGATTTTCCAGCGTGTTGGCATCCAGCAGGCGCAGGCGCTCGGTCATGACCAGGTCGTCGCTGTGCGGCAGGCCTGAATTGTCCATGAGGGTTTCGTGCATGAGACCCACCGTATCCACGACCAGGGTGTTGTCATCTTCCCAGTGCCCGCTTGGCACACCAAAGGACAGGGGATAATACAGTTCCAGTTCGGCACCGCTCATATCGACCAGGCGCACCCAGCGGTTCCATTCAAAGAAGAAACCAACCTGGCGTTTGTCCACCATGATTTCAAAGGGATGCGCAGTTAGCAGCAAACGCGGTACACCCGCCGACGCACACCAGGTGGTATGGTCGAAATAGGGATTGCCGTTCGCGCGGTCCTGTTTGTTTTTCTCGTAGGCCGCCTGGGCCTCAGGCAGCAATGGTGGTGGTTCGCCTTCGCTGGTCAACAGCGTGTCGACTTCCTCGGTGATCAGCCAGACGCCGTTGAAATCCTCCTGGGTGAAATCTGCGGCCTGCAGTGTAGTGACAAAACTGCCGGTGGTAATCAGCAGTAAACATTTTGTGATGAGAAATTGAGAAAAACGCGGCATGACTATAACCCCAGCAGCGGTGGCGCAGGCACGCTCAAAGGATCTTCCACGGACGGCCCGGAATAGATGCGCGGAGCAATGCCTGACAGTGTTTCGCCATTGGGCAGATGGATATACATCAGGGTGCCGCGGGGGTTGCCATTGACTGCCGGACAATAGATGACAGTGACGATATCGCCGGGAACGACATTGTCCTTACGCCAGCCCATACGGATATTGAAAACCGGTGCGCCGAGTTCGAAGCCGAACTCGATGGTTTCACCGGAGGCATCTTCCGCGAGTACCTGAACCCAGGAGTGGGGGTTGGTCCATTGCAATTCCTTGACCCGGCCGGTGACGGCGTAGGCCTTGGTGTAATCGAATTCAACAATGGAATGGTGCGCCTGTAATGACGGCGCCTGGCACAGCAAGAGTAGCCATGGCATGGCCAGCAAGAGTTTTTTCATGATCCCTGTCCTTTTATTGGCTGGCTACAGGCAATCAACAATGCCGTGCCAGGTCCCCGGATTCACAGGGAAGCTATTTCAACATGGCCTTACTTATTAATCTAATTAATATTTTTTATGTGTTTGTATTAACGCTTCTTATGTGAAATGCCTTCCTCATTCACGACTCTGGCGCTCATTCCAGTTACGAAACAGATAGGGCGGGCAGCCCGGCAGGTTCCTGCCGCGTTCATCGTACTCTTCACAGCGGGCAATGGCGTTCGGCACGCCTTCAGCAATCCACTCCAGGGTTTCCTGGTGGGTCATGGGCCGGTTCACATGGTTGGGTGAAACCATCCTGACTTCCAGATTGTAATGTTCCAGGTTGTCCTCATAGGCTTCGGCCCAGAAGGAAAACTGGTTGGCCGGGGTGGCCAGGTCAGCTTCGATGAAGGTCTGGCTGTCCGGCGCATAGGCAAAAATGGCATTGGCCATGTGGTTGTGTTTGACCACGGGGTAGATGTCCAGCGTCATGGTGTCATCCTGCAGTCGCAGGCGACCATCCACCGGCATGAAGTCCATGCGGCCGCCATCGGGCAAGAGCACCATGTCACCAAAGTTGGGCGCCGGCCGCGACGCCATGTCGTTGAGAATGCCGAAGTTGCCCCGGTGTGAAATGATGGTCAGGCCCGCTTCAATGGCGGCGCGAAAACCGCGCGTGTGATCGAAGTGATGATGCGACACCATCAGGTGCGTTAACGGTTTTCCGGGCACCAGGGTATTGGCCCGGGCTATCGCCGCCCTGGCCCCGAGGACATCACCCCCCAGCTCGAACATGACCAGGTGGTCGGCAAATTCAACCACGGTATTACCGCCCGGATTGAAATGCCAGATGCCATCGGCCACTTCTGTTGCAGTGATCTCCGGGAATGAGGCCGGTGCCTGCGGCAGCGGTTGTGAGAGTATGGATTGCGGTGCCCCGATGGCCGGGGTGTGATCCGAGTTGATGTAATAGGCATCCAGCAGTCGTGTCTGGATCTGGGTATCGCGCCAGTCGATGTTGGAGGACCAGGCAAACGGCAGTTGTACGCCATCCCAATCCTGGTAACCGGCAAAGGTGGTGGTCAGGACCAGCTGGCCCAGGTTCTGGTGTGGCGTACTCCAGCGCACGAAGCGTGGCAGACTGGTCGCCGGGTCGATAGCCATTGTGGCGCGTCCTGCATCAATCACCAGGTCGACCAGTTGCAGGTCATTTTCAATCCGCAGGTTTTGCGCCTGTGCCTTGCCGGACAACACCGCTCGTACGGCGGCCAGGGGATGACTCAGGGCTTCAAGACGGCGGAAGGCATAACCGTCCGGTTTGAACCAGGCGCCCGCTGTCGACCAGTTGGCCAGGCGTTGGCCATTGCCGTTTTCCGTGATGGTATAGCCGACATTGCCGTCATAACCCCAGCCTGACAGGGCAAAGCTGTGGCCAAAGATGCCGCCGAAAGGAAACAGGAAGTTGTGGCGGTACTGGGTCAGGTAACGGTCATTATCGAAATCCCAGATCGACGACATGCCGGGATTTTCCGCCCACTTCTGCGGCGCCATGGGATCGCCGGTGACATTACCGCCGCCCCAGAAATACGCTTCCAACCCGTAACCATTGGCTTCCAGCGTATGCACGCCCAGGATGGCCTCGCTACCCCCCATGGCCTCGGCAACGCGGGCCATGAGGGCAGCGGCGTCAGCGTCCTGCTGGGCGAAGAGTGTAAAGGGCATCAGTAAAACAGCGCACAGCAGCAGGCGCAAAAATTTCAGGCAGGTGTTTTTCATGGGTGGTGTCCTTCGGATTGTGTCACCAGGAGCGACATCCGGTTTTGGTGTTATAGCAGGCATTTCACCATGCAGGCGGTAACTGCACTAATAAATAGTATGAATGTGTTTGTATTGACGGGTTTTATGGACGGGAAAAGACCTGACATTAATGGTCTTTTAAAAAAGAAAGTTCGCGGCCATCAAGAGATGTATTTCAGGCAAAAAAAACCCCGGCCAGCAGGCTGACCGGGGCACAAGCATTATGCTGCATTTAGAATGTCATATTGACGCCAAAGACGTAACGGCGACCAATGGCATCGTACAAGCCGTTGATACCGCTGGTGCCGCCGAGGAAACCGACGCCGTCACCCGGAGTGAGGGGAGGCGCTTCATCGAAAACGTTGTTCACCGTCATGAAAACGTTGTAGATGTTGCCACCTTCACCACTGAAGTCATAACCCAGGGTCAGGTCGGTGATAAAGACAGAGTCGATGGTGTTGTCATCCTTTTCACCGGGAGGACTGAAGCGGTCCTGGGTCCAGCTGTCGATGTACTGCCCGTTCAGGAAGGCCCGGAAATCACCTCGCCTGTAGGTCAGGTTGGTGAGGAACCGGTTGGTCGGATCGGAACGGTCCAGGAAGTCCCTGGGTGCTCCGGGAACCAGCTGGGAACGCTCGTCGATATGACTGCCGATCAGGCGCCAGGCCAGGGTCTCATCCCCGCCAAACAGACTGATGTCCGTGTTGTACCGCATCTCCAGATCGAAGCCTTTCAACCGCAGCTCGTCGAGGTTGAAGTAGATGGTGGTGATACGGGTGATCTGGTCGGTTTCCGGACTGCGCTCGATCAGGTCACAGAGCTCCTGTGCACCGGCGAAACAGTTATCGACGATGTCCTGGAAAGGCGGCTGTGCCATGGCACCATCGATCTTGATGTCGTACCAGTCACCGGAAATGGAGAAACCGGGCAACCAGCTGGGCTGGTACACGGCACCGAAGGTCAGGGTATCCGCTTCTTCCGGGTCCACGTTCGGGTTACCGGCGTTACGACTGGCGGTAAAGATGAAGCTGTTGCCCAGGAAGGGGTCGACCACGGCTGCGCCACCGGCGGTTTCATCGAAACGCTCTCTCAGGGTGGCCGCCCTGACGTCACGGGAACTGGTGGCCCTGACTCTCAGGTCATCGTTGATCTGCCAGCTCAGGCCTGCTTTCCAGGATTCGACACCACCGGAACCGGAGTAATCGGCGTAGCGATAGGCCAGGCTGGCATCCAGTTGCTGGATCAGCGTGGTATCGGCAATCAGCGGTACGTTGATCTCGCCAAACACTTCATCCACAGTGAAGCTGCCGTCCAGAATGGTGGTTGGTGTCTGGATGGAACCGGTAAACAGGATGCGGGACAGGTTGCCAGCGCCCTGGAATCCAGGAGGCACACTACCGGCCCGAATACCCGGCATGCCACCCGGGAAGTTTTCCGGTACGAGGCCACGGAAGCCGGTGTTCTGGCCATCGAGGAAGACAAATTCATCTTCGAGTTCGGGCGCCTGCTGCAGGACTTCATCCTTGCGGTGAGATGCCCCGAAGAATGCCAGGATGGGACCGGCACCCCAGCCTTCATGCAGCTCGCCGTCGATGGTGATCTCGGCAAAGGTCTGCTCGTAGAGGCTCTCGATGAATTTTTCCTGGTCGATGACATAGTCAATACCGTCCGGCGTGGAAGCGGCACTCTGGACGCCGCCCAGCAGGTTGATAGGACGACAGTCACCCCACTGGTCGGGATTGACCACGGCGGCGTAACAGGCAGGCTCGCCGTCAGGACCGACCACGGCATCCATGGCCGGGAACAGGTAGGCGAGGTCCGGGCCGTTGAAGAACTGCTGGCGCTGGTCGACACGACCATACTGGGCATAGCCCTTGACGTTCCAGTCGGTGAAGAAACCGGCATCATCCAGGCGCAGGTTGAAACCGACGGTGCCTGACTTGGAGCGGTCATTTTGCGTCAGGGTGTACTGGCCCAGCGGGTTGTCTGCCTGGTTGTCGCCGATCATGGCCATGTTGATCGAGGCCAGGCCTTCGTCATCCATGATCTGCTGCACGTTGGTGGGCAGGAACGGGTTGCCGGAAAAAACATTGACGGTCCAGGGGCCGGCCAGGAAAGGGGTGGAGAACCAGGGGCTTTCCACCTCGGTATAGCCGTAGATACCCTGGGCATAGACATTCAGGTTGTCAGAGAAATCATGATCGTAATAGACAAACACATTATCCCGGTCATTGCGTGCCGAGATCTGGTTGTCGCCATCGTTCTGCCAGTCCTGTGTGGAAGCGGTCAGTGCCTGGCAATTACAACCGCCCATGAACTGGCCGACACCGGAAAAGGTTTGCGAGCCGGCAACCACATTGCCGCTGTCATCCCGGGTAAACGTCCAGCGATCAAGTTGAGAGCCTGGCGCATTGATGGTGCCGCCCGGAGACACTGCCGTGGAAACCACGTAGTCGCGTGTAATGAGGGTCGGTCCGTTGGGGTCCGGATTGGTGATCCTGGCCTGCTGCCGGTACCAATCCCTGTCCTCCAGGGCCTGCTGTGAGCGGATTTCCTCCTGGCGGAAAGAGTCAATGGAAATCAGCAGATGGCCGTCGTCGCCGATATCGCGGCCATGAGTGAGCCCGATTTCGGTGTTGTCACCGTCTGCCCGATAGGATGTGCCCGCCTGGGCCTTGACCTTGGTGCCTTCGTAGTCTGTATCCAGGACGAAGTTGATGACACCGGCCACGGCATCGGTACCGTAGGCCGCAGAGGCGCCACCGGTGACCGCCTGTACACTGCGAATCGCGGCTTCGGGCAGCGCGCTCACATTGGGAATCCCCCAGCGGTTGCCGGCAGGGACACGACGGCCGTCCAGCAGGACCAGCGACCGCTGCGAGCCTGCGCCACGCAGGTTGAGGTTGGTGCCTGCAGAGTTCCAGCCGACCTGGCTGGGGCGCTGGTTATTAAAGAATTGTGGCAGTTTGCTGAGAGACTCGCCCAGCTGACCAGGATCAATGCTGCCCAGTTCCTCGAGACCGAGGTCGGTCACAGGTGTTGGTGATTCCATCCCTTCACGCTGGATACGGGTACCAGTGATCTGAATTTCCTCAATCTCGTCCTGCGCCCAGCTTTGGCTGGCCAGTGTCATGGCCAGTGCCAGCGCAGAGAGTTTGAGGATGTTGGAAGTTGGTTGGACAGAATGAATAGCGCGCGACGACGCAAGTTGATTGTTCATCTTCATGATTTTCCCCTTGATTGTTTTGCATACCAAACAGATTGGTATGTTGTTCTTCGAGCTAACTAGAACGGGGACATGACTATAAGCAGCGACAGCCCATCATGTTGCCTGATGTGGCATAGCAGGAATCGTCGAACAGAAAAATCAATTCAGAGAATGCCTGGGCTCTGGAGTGGACAGCACATGACCTTAAATGTTGTACCTGTTCCTGTTAACCGAAGTACAGTGTCATATTACTGAGGAAGCAGATTGAAAAACAAGAGGTAAATCAATCATTTATAGTCTCAAAAAGAGACTTGAGAATGGCTATTCTGAAACAGGACGGATCAAATGACCGGTCAGCATCTGCCACGATGCCCCGCCATCAATGCTCCCCAAAGTGGGGTAATGCCTTACCTTCAAGATACGCTTGCACCACTTCGCAGGCCGACTCTGCGAAGCGGGCATAGCCGGCATCGGTGGGCCAACCGATGTGGGGGGTCAGTACAACGTTGGGCAGTTGAGTCAGGGGATGGCCGGCCGGCAGGGGTTCTTCGTCAAACACATCAAGACCGGCGCCAGCGATAAGTCCTGCTTGCAGGGCTTTTATCAAGGCAGTCTCGTCGATAATCGGTCCGCGCGCCGTATTGATGATCCAGGCGGAGGGCTTCATCAATCCAAGCCTTCTGTCATCAATCAACCCGCGCGTCTCGGGTTTGAGTGAGACATGGATCGAAATCACATCGGCTTCTTTCATCAAATCATCAAGTTCACGATATCCGGCACCGGCTGCTGCGGCACGTTCCGCATCCAGCGTCGGGCTCCAGGCAATTACTTCCATGCCGAAGGCTGCTGCCAGGCGCGCGGTGTGGCTGCCAACCCGACCCAGGCCGACCACGCCGAAGGTCTTGCCCTGCATGATCGGTGTTGAGGGCACCTGCCAGTGCCCCTCACGCACCTGCCGGTCCAGTTGAGGTATCTGTCGCATGCCCGCCAAGGCCAGGCCGATGGCCAGCTCTGCCGCCCCGACGGAATAACCGCCCGAGGCTTTTCCCACGACGATGCCCAGTTCCCTGGCGGCAGCGAAATCAATGTGGTTGGCGTGATTGCCGGTCTGCACGATCAGTTTGACGTCTTTCAGTGCTGATAAAAATTCACGATCAAAGCGCGTGCGTTCTCGATTGGCAATGACAGTATCGAAGCCGTCCAGTTGGGCGGCATTGGCGGTGGGGTCGGTGAAAATCTCCACGTCTGCGTGCTCGCGCAGTGCGGCAATACCTTCGGTGGCGGCCCAGGCCTGGTGAATGTCATCGAGAATTGCAATGCGCATCAAAGAACCTTCCTGTTTGCATTAAACATAGTCATTCAGTTGCTGCCCCATTTAATTTTTAACAAGCACCAGGTGTAGGCCGGAAAAGCGAAGCGTCATCCGGCAAGGCAGCTGAAAGCCGCCCAATTGAACCTTATCCAAAAATGATCCAGCACAACAGCGCACCAACCACCGACATCGACAATCCCCACACCAGCAGGGCATTGAACAGTTTGCGCGTGTCGGTGCCTTCCGCCGCAGAAGCCATGTACAACGCACCGACAGTGGACAGCGAGGACAGGTCCACCAGGCTGGCGCTCATGGACATGGACAGCGCAATGGGCAGCTTGTCGATATTCCCCAGTTGCTCGGCCAGTGACGGTACCATCGGCAAAAAGGCCGGCAGCACCACACCGGAGGTGCTGCTGTACACGGAAATGAAGCCGGCACCGAAGGCAACGATGGCCTCGATGGTGGCAGGGGAAGATACCGTGGCAATGCCGTTGGTGATCAGCGCCATGCCCTCGGTTTCCTCCAGCATGGCCACCAGCACGGACACCCCGGTGACCATCACAATCACTGCCCACGGCATGCGCTTGATGGCCTGGGCTTCATCCACGCTGCGCAGCAGGATCAGGGCGGCGGCAATGATGATCGCTGCCATGCCCACATCCAGGGAAAAGGCCACCACGGCCACGATCAGCAACACGATGCCGGCTGCCGTCACCCAGTGCTGTTTCTCCATGACCATGTCATGGTCAGTTGCCTCTGATATGGCAGGACTATCTGCGCTTGTCTGGCCGAACAACTTGAGACCGCCGAACATCAGGAAACCGGCAACACCGACCAGCAGATGGGCAAAGGCATTGAAGCCAAAGGTATACAACTCATAACCGGGCAGGCCGATACGTTCCATGATGTCGTTGGCAATAATGCCGTTGGGTGAAAAGGGCGATAGCGTGCCGGCCAGCACGCCGTTACCGGCTACTACCGCCATGATCAATGGCGAGATGCCCGCACGTGCAGCCGCCGCCATGGCCGGTGGCGCCAGCAAGGCACTGGCCGGTGTGGCACCGGCACCGATGGTGGCAATGATGAAGCCAATCATGAAAAACATGGACGGCAGCAACGCGGCATTGCCGCGGCACAAACGCACCGCGTGATTGGTGAAACGTGCCAGTGTGCCGTTGCAGTTGGCGATGGAAAACAGCAGGGTCACGCTAACCAGGGTGAACATCAGGTCGGTGGGAAAACCGGCAATGACAGCGTCCGGACTCATGTCGCCGATAAACACACCGACGATGAAGGCCATGGCCAGCGCCAGCACGCCGATGTTGATGGTGGTAATGCAGCTCAGGATGACAGCGAGCAACAGGGCCCCTACTGAAATCCAGGCCAGGCTCATGACGTCTTTCCGGGCGCCATGCTGGCAATGAGTTCGCTGAGGTTGGGCAACTGCTCAACCGACTCCGCCAGTTCAAAAGAAGTGGTGATAGCTGCATCATCGAGCAGCAGGGTGGCGCAGTCGCTGTACTTTTCGAACAATTCATCACGCGTGAAGGGCAGGTCGGGTCCGCCGCGATAGCGATCATCGGCCTCCTGCACCAGCGTGCTGCCGTCAGCCAGGTCCACTTCCACGGTGCTGCGAATCTTTTCCCAACCCTGGGCCTCGATGTCCGCATCAAGCACCCGCGTGACCTTGCGCATCATGGCCTGGACCTCATCGCTTTGCACAAACTCATCATTGAATTCGGCAATGCCCGCCTTGCGGCGCAGGGCAATGGCACCAACCATGAAGGCAGGACAGAACTTGGCTTCCAGTTCGTTGGTGGCGATGTCGTAACGCAGGGGATTGAGAATATTGGAGCCGGCACGTACCCGGATCGCAGTGATGTTTTTTGGGTCAACATCGTTGTCGATTGCCAGCCGGCGCATGGCATCCATGGTGGGATGGCCGAGCACGCCGCAGGGATAGGGTTTGATGGAAACGCCGGGACTGACGATGGTGTGGGGGTCACCCAGCACGCTAAGAATGCGGTCTTCATCAAAACCCTGCCCATGACTGAAGGTGCTGAAAAAGCCCCAGGGCGGATCCAGGGCATCGCGGCCACCGGTAAACCCGCGCGCGGCGAGTTCGGCGGCGACAATTCCATTCTGTGCTGCCCGGCCGACATGCAAGGGCTTGGTCATACTGCCGAAATTCACGCGAATGCCGGACGCGGAACTGGCGGCAATGGCCAGCATGTGTTCCAAGGCATCGGCATCCAGTTTCAGGAGTTTCGCCGTGGCCACGGCCGCACCAAAGGTGCCGATGGTGCCGGAGGTATGAAAGCCCTGCTTGTAGTGAGACGGATTGATGGCCTCGGCAATTTTGCATTCCACTTCAAAGCCGGTCAGGAAGGCTTCCAGGAAATCCCTGCCCGATACCTGCTCACGCTCACCAATGGCCATGGCCGCCACCAGGGGCGGTACAGTCGGATGAGTCAGCAAACCGAAGATGCGGTCGGCACTTGTGGCTAGCTGGGTATCGTCCCAGTCCAGGGCATGTCCCGCTGTGGCGTTCACCAGGGCTGCCTGCGCCGCGCTGGTTTGAAATGGCTGTCGGCCAAAGGCCGTGGCCTCGGGGTTGGCATCAAAAGCCGTGGAGTAGTCCGTGACAATGCGCGAGGCAGGCTGCACGGAACCGGCCAGCATGACGCCAAGCCCGTCAATGATGCAGCGTTTGCCAATGGTTAATGCATCGGAAGGAAAGTCGTCAAGTCGGGCGGACTGGATGAAGTCCACCACTGCTTTGGTTACCTGGGGCATGGAGTGTTCTTTTATTGTTATTAGATGAACCCGGAGAATAAACGGGTGCCTGGGGCTTGTCTAGCGAGGCACCTCAGGGTTCAAGGTTATGTTACTCAGGGAGCAGCAGACTGTTCGCAGAATTCCGTCTGTGAATCATTGAACGAGATCGCCACTTCCAGGCATTCATCTTCCTCGACCTGCAGGCCGGTGGTTGAGGTCAGGCTTTCCACCTGGTGGCCGGTTTGCAGGGCGCGGGCTTCGGCGATGCGCATTGGGGTGACGGCGCGCGGGTCCATGTCCACGTAGGAGCAGGTGAACCCGCGCAGGGTGCATTCGGAGGTGTTGTGTTCGATGCCGCGTTTTTCCATTTCCGCCTGCATCAGGTCAACGGCTTCCTGGTTGAGCACGATGGCGTTGTTGGGACGGAAGGTACCGACGCCAATGGCGTAGTCGATGGGCATCAGGGGTTCGATGCTGGCACCGAAGGCGCCGTCATTCTTTTTGCCAAGGTCGTAGTCACCCAGGTCGGCGCCTGCATCGATGAGGTACTGGATGATGGGGACATCGCCCAGGTTGCCGGCGACCATCAGCGGGGTGATGCCGTAGTCGTCATGCCAGTTCACGTCCATGTCGTAGTCTTCCACCAACAGCTTGATGACTTCCAGACGTTCGCTGTAGGGGCGCTGGTTGTGGTAACCGTGAATGAAGCCGAGGCCGGAGGCGGCGCCCAGGGTGGTTTCGTTGTCGCTAGACTTGATGTGCGGATCGGCGCCGTAGTC
>Ga0255770_10002343_pt1 | contig 17076 bp, 14 predicted proteins | sample 071ome_22_FD_179968 | JGI IMG/M metagenome (GOLD analysis project Ga0255770, IMG submission 179968) | Coastal salt marsh microbial communities from the Groves Creek Marsh, Skidaway Island, Georgia - 071404AT metaG (version 2) | ecosystem: Environmental > Aquatic > Marine > Intertidal zone >... | reverse complement strand
GAAGTCATAAATATCGTCGTACCAACAAGGTCGGTCTGCTTCAATCGAAGCCCACCATTCCATGCTGCCTGCAGAAGGCCCGACGCCGGCGGCGCCATCACCGTCGAGTTTCCACTTGCCGACTACCGGCGACTCTGGAACTCTTGCTAACCTGAAGGTCCACCAAACACCAGGGCCTGTCTCAAGCGTTACGGTCATCGAGTCACCATCGAGTGTTAGCACCTGGTAGACAATTGAATCAGGTGTATCGGCGGGACTTGCTAGCTCCTGGCCATTCACTGCCTTCGGTAACGCGATATGCGCTCCCTTTCCTGTGATCGTCAAGGTGCCAGCGTCCTCATCGTAGGTATAGGTTCCTACTGTGCTTCCATCATGAGGCGCGACCGGGGTTGCACAGCTATCAGCTCCGCCTTGCCAACCTTCAACCCAGGTCTCATCACCCAAAATGTTGAGGAAAGAGCCGTCTTCACCGAATCGGTGAACATCGTCATACCAACAGGGGCGATCTGCCTCGACCGACGCCCACCACTCCGTGCTGCCCGCTGTTGGGCCAACACCCGCAGCGCCATCACCATCAAGTAGCCAATCGCCCGCTAGCGTGCTGTCACCGTCCGCGCAACCTTCAATACAGTACTGCACCGCACTACCGTCCGTGGTGGCAGTAACCGTTTCGCCCTGCTCGCCGCTGGTGTCCTCATAGCTGATTGAAAACGTCACGTCGCCATCCAGGTCAAACTCGGTCATGATGCGCTTCGCACGCCAAGTCCTGACATTTCCTGTTACTTCGTCTGCGGGTACGCCGTTGATCGTGACTGTGGGCTTCATGATCGCTTCGCTCGCCACAATATCGATTTGAACAGCTTGATCCAGCTTGGCTTTACCATTCGGCTTGGGGTCTTTGTCTCGCGACATCTTGATGGTCACGGTCTCGAGGGTCGGCGCAACGCCATCAGAGGCAGGCTCTGCGAGATCATTCTGCGTGATGACTGCATCACTGCCACCGCAAGCTGCGAGCGTAGCCAATAAAGCTGTCAAGATGCCGGCTCTCCCGTAATGGACCAAGCCGACCAAATTGCCCCAGAAGCTACTGAAAACGTTAGCTGAATACTCCATAAAATCCCCTCGACGACCCTCTACCGAACGCCTCGGTAGTTATTTTTTGACAGGAGCATTCTCTTGCCCCCTTCGCCTAGCCTCCACCCCAAAACGTCGAACAGGGAGATATCTGCGGTGAGACGGATAGCCTTCAGGTAAGCCACAAATTGTGCGCAGATTGGGCGCGGATCAGCCCTGTTCGACTTCATGGTTCGAAGAATCTATATTTTGAGACTCCATGTTTGAAGACTCCATATTTGAAGACAGGGGAAAGAAGCATTTCCTCCAAGCCCTATTTCCTCGGGCGGTGTCTTCCGGCGACTTCCATTTTTTTCTATGTGTCTTGGCCTGGCGCCTATCTGGGTGATTGGCGACTGACCAGGCCAACGAGGTGGTCCAGCATCGATGCCGTCAGGGAGTCCAAGGACTGAGTAATATCAAGCGAAATCCCATTTTGAGGCGGTTCGAGGTCCCGCAACTGACTCTGAAGCATATTGGCGCCCATGTAATGGTTCTCTCGAGCCTTAAGTCTCGCTTCGATGACCGTCGCTGGTCCTGTTAAATGGAACCAAACAGCCGATTCTTGGTCCTGCTCTAGGAACGAGCGATAAACGCTTTTGAGGGCAGAACAAGCCACAATAACGACCGGCGCTTTCTTTTGCTGCTTGCCGATGCCACGCCTCAGCGCCTCAAGCCACGGCCAGCGATCATCACTTGTGAGTGGCTGACCGCGCCGCATCTTTTCGACGTTGCTCGCTGGATGAAAGTCATCCGCATCAAGAAAGAGCCACCCCGTCTCCTTTGCCAACCGGGTTCCCAAGGTCGATTTCCCAGTTCCAGCAACTCCCATAATGAAAATCACCCAAGATTTATGGACGATGGTCGTCGACATCGCGCCGTTCTTTTGTTCTCCGACTTCCTCAGTCATCGCGCTTTTCTCCCCCCAATAACGTCCCCGAAAGATCGCCACTTGGACCTGCGAAACGGCCTTTTTAACGCAGACTTCTGGCGGTCCTCACCATGATGGTGCGTTACTGCTCAAAATCGACCATGCACTTCCAAGGTCTGTGCAAATCAAGATGATTGATCAAACTGCGAGCCGCCCTCATTATCTCGGTAGCTTTCCATTCATGCCGAACTAGAAGGATCTGACATCATGAATAGCAGCGTCACCCCATCGACACCCTTAAGCTTCAAAGAAAAATTGGGCTATGGATTGGGCGACGGCGCGTCCAACTTCTTTTTTCAAGTCTTCAACATTTTTCTCTTGTACTACTACACGGACGTGTTCGGGCTTTCCCCCGCCGCTGTTGGCACGATGTTCCTGGTGACCAAAATCGTCGATACCATCACTGACCCGATGATGGGCATCATCGCTGATCGCACGCAAACCCGATGGGGCAAGTTTCGGCCCTACTTGCTGTGGATGGCGATTCCCTACGGCGTTTGCGGTTATCTTATGTTTGCCAATCCTGACCTTTCCGATACCGGCAAACTCGTCTATGCGTATGTGACCTACACATTAATGATGCTCGCATATACCGCAATCAACGTGCCCTACTCCGCATTGATGGGCGTCATTTCTCCAGTGTCACTCGAGCGTACCAAAGTATCCAGTTACCGATTCTTCTGTGCCTTCTTGGCTGGTTGGGCCATCTCGACCTTGGTCCCCACCTTCAAGGACCGACTCGGCGGCGGTGACGAGGCACTGGCCTTTCAAATCCTGATGTCTATCTTTGCAGTTATTTCCGTTGCGATGTTCTGGGTTTGTTTCGCAACCACCAAAGAGCGCGTCACACCACCAGAACAGACGTCTGACATCAGAGCGGACTTCAAAGCCCTGCTGTCGAACGGCCCATGGCTCGTATTGTTTGTCGCGGCCATTTTTACGCTCATGTCTGTCGCTATACGAGCCGGTGGCACCATGTACTATTTCAAGTATTTTGTGGGTGAAGATGACACCCAGATCTTTTGGATCTTTAACCAAACCGCCGTGTTTTTATCCCTTGGCACCCTGGCCATGCTGCTCGGTATCACCATGACCCGCTCATTGGTTGAACGCTTTGAGAAGCGCGACCTGCTGATCGTGTTGTCACTCCTCAATGCGGCGAGCTTCATTGCGTTTTTCTTTGTGCCACCTGAAGCATTCTGGACCATGGTCATTGTTAATGTCATCGGGTCCATCATCAACGGACCGACCCCAGCACTTGTCTGGGCCATGTACGCAGACACTGCAGATTATGGCGAGTGGAAAACTGGAAGGAGAACCACCGGTCTCGTATTCTCCGCCGTGCAATTCGCACAAAAATTCGGCTTGGCCATAGGCGCCGCCCTGTCCGGGTACATCCTCGCCCTTTATGGATTCGTCGCCAATCAGGATCAGCCGGAGGACGCCCTCCTCGGGATACGACTGATGTTCACCATATTCCCGGCGGTGCTCTCGATAATGGCAACCATTGCCGTCTGGTTTTACCGAATCGACCGCCAAACACTCACTCAAATTGAGCGTGACTTAGGTCGTTAGGCCCATGCAACCACCGTCGTCGGGCCAGCACCTCAGGCTCTGCCTTAGTCGATTGGCTGAAAGACTCGAACGTAATCAACGATCATTTCTTGAGGGAAACGTGTGGTGCCATCTGGGCTCTTAGGCCAGCGACCACCCACCGCAACGTTCATGATCAAGAAGAAGTGCTTTTCGAAGGCATCCAACCCAGGACTGCCATTCAGGGCGAAGGTGAGATAAAGCTCGTCGTCGACCAGCCACTGAATTTGCGATTCTGACCAGATGATGCTGAACACGTGGTAGCTGCCATGAAACGACGCACCCTCTGCAAGCTTCTTGCCCGAACCTGAGGTGGGATACTGCGCATTTTGGCCATTATTGCTCCAGTGCACGGTGCCATAAATTCGATCATCCTCGTGGCCCAGCATTTCCATGATGTCGATTTCACCTGTTCTAGGCCAACCCACTTCTGGAAAACTGACCCCCAACATCCATAGCGCAGGCCAGAGCCCTTGTCCGGTTGGGAGCGAAGCACGAATATCCACGCGACCATAAGTAAATCCGAACAAGTCTTGGCTCTTCAGCCGGGAGGAGGTGTATTGCCGCCCACCGTACTGTTCCTCTTGGGCTCTAATGACCAAGACACCATCTTGGACCAAATGATTACGATCTGTGTAGAACTGCAGCTCTTCGTTACCCCAGCCATTGCTGCCTGTGCCAATATCGAAGGTCCAATGATTGGGGTTCAGTTCCTCCGCCTCGAATTCATCACGAAAAATCAATGAGTACCCCTCATAGGTCTCCGGTGAGGACGGTCCCGTCAGCGTTGGCAAAACCCAATTCTCGAAGACGTCTACCTCAACTTCGGGCACCACATCCTCTTCACGGATAAATCGGAAGGTCCAAAAAACGCCGCTTCCAGCCTCCACATAGACCACCAGCTCCGAATCACTGAGTGTGTCCAACTCGTAAATGATGTCGGTAGGCGCTTCGCTCGGCGATTTGAGCTCCTTCCCATTCACCGCCTTTGGCAACCCGAGGTAAGCGCCTCGCCCGATCAGCGTGAGCGTTTGCGCGCCTTCATCCAATTCATAGTTTGCAGCGCTCGATCCATCATGCGGTGCGACCGGTGGGGCACACTCAAATGCACCCGCTTGCCAATCCTCTAAAAAAGTTTCTTCGCCATGTTCGTTGAAAAACTCGCCCTTCGCATTGAACTCATACACGTCATCAAACCAGCAAGGCCGATTGGCCGGTCCACCGTTTGAGCTGATATCACTCGAGGACCACCAGTCACTGCTCCCCGGTGAGGGTCCCACCGAGGCAGCGCCATCTCCAGCGAGCTTCCACCGACCAACCAGCTGCGATTGCATGGTCGTTAAAACTGTGATTTCGCGGACTGCTGTGGAAGTCTGGCCCGCCGAGTCGGTGATCGAATACTCAAGAAGGTAAGTTCCTGGCGTGGACACATCCAACGCTGAATTGCCTGATACCAGGACATTCGAGGTTAGATCACCATCTTCACGGTCAATGGCCGTGTATCCGGGTTCGGTAAAGGTGCCCGACTGGACGATCACAATCGAGGATTCGCCGATGAGCGTCATCTGCGGTGCGCGATCTTCATCGAAGTCGCTGATCCCGTCACCATCACGATCCGAAATTCTCGCGACTTGGTCGATCACCAGCATGGCCGTGTTTCTAGGTGAGCCCTCAGCGACCGCACCGCTGATCAGTGCGTCACCTTGGAATCCAAAGAGGTAGCGAATGATAATGAGACCATCAGTGAGCGCCATTGCTTCGCCATCGCCATCCATATCCAATGCGCTGCGATAGTTATCTAGATAAGCAACAATGTCGGATCGGGTGGCTGCATCCGAGCGCGCACCCGAGAGCAAGGCGTCGCCCTCGAATCCGAAGAGGTAGCGAATGATAATGAGACCATCGGTCAGCGCTTGTTGCTGACCGTCGCCATCAATATCCAGAGTGAAGACAGGCGAGACGCTAGTCTCCTCATTCTGCTCTTGTGCGACGGAGAAAAGCTCGCTCGCAAAACCAAGGCCAGGCGTAAACCCGGCCCAAGCGAGGATTATCAGAATACTTAACGATAGGAACCGCATGTTGACTGAGCCAAAAAAACAACGCCCAACATCCTACTGTCTTAGACGCCCAATCGTCAGCGGTTCCAGTCAAAAGGACCTAAAGCCAGGACGAACGACCTTTCACTCCTTCGATTTATGATCCGCCGGTGGGTCGCTTGAGCGCGTTAGCATTGCAATCGAGATGTGATTAGCAGGTGGCAACTACTAGGTTAACGAGGAATCCTCCTCAAGAGCTAGGTTATCTACCTGTCTACCTTGGACCTATAACCTCCGGCCCACGACCGCTCGGTCTTTGAACTAGTCGAACAGCTTCTCGGCGCGTGAAAAAAGCAAGAAGAAGACAAGGCCGAAGATCGTGACCCCAGACGCCACTTGGAAAACGATGACCCAAGAACCGGTCATCTCTAGAATCAAACCCGAGATAAAGACACCAATAATGCCGGGAATGGTCCCAGCAGTATTGGTAATGCCCATCAAGGTGCCAGCGTACTTGGGTGCGATATCCATATGATTCACAGAAAATCCGCCCGTGACAAAAGCGCCTAAGCAACTGCCTGCCGCCATGATGCCGATGGCAAGCGCCACACTCTCGACGTAGCCGACCACGGCAAGAGACAACGCGATGCCGCCGAAGCCGATGGACTGCATGATTCGGCGAACTCTTAAGATGGGCATTCCGCTCTGAATCCACCGGTCGGCAATCGACCCTGCAATATTCAAAAACAAAAAAGATCCCAAATGAGGGATCATCGTCAGCCAGCCAACCGAATGATAGTCCACACCGAGTCCTTTATTGACGAAGGTGGGCAACCAGGACAGCAGCACGTACAGTGACCAGTTATTGCAAAAATGCGCGACGATAATCGCCCATACCGCGCTTGAAGATAAAAGGGCTCGCCAAGGTACAGGCGGCGACGCTTCGTTCGGGCCTAAGTCAGCTAACTCATCAAGTTCACTGGGCTCGATATCTGGGTGGTCTTGGGGTTTTGCCGTCACGCTGAAATGCCAGGCGAGCCACCAGACTCCGCCAACTAAGCCGAATGAGTAGAAAGCCCACTGCCAGCCCCACGCACTGACGATATAAGGGGTCACCACGAGGGCGAAAACGGTCCCAAAGGGAATACCGCTGTTGGCGAATCCAATCGCTCTCGAGCGCTCCTTGAGCGGAATCCATTTCGAGTAGATGCTATAAATGGAGGGGAACGTCACGGCCTCACCCATCCCCATCAAGATGCGGCAGAGAATCAACACAGCAAAGCCACTCATCGCGGCCAGGGGCGTCAAAATTGTGAACAGAGACCAAAGCAAAACGCCGGCACCCAACACAATCTTGCCTCCGAATCGATCGGCGAGCCGCCCACCAACGATCTGCAAGAGTAAGTAACCCACAAAGAACGATGACAGGACTGTGCCCTGGGTTTGCATGCTCCAGCCCAAGTCCTCTGCCATGGGTATGATTGCAACAGAAATATTGACTCGATCGATGTAGCAGACGAATACCGCCAAAAAAGAAAGAAAAACGACCGTGCGTCGCTTCGCCCAGTCTGCTGGCAATACATTGATCATCAGTCGCCCCCCTTTGGCATGAATTTTCGAGCGCCGCTTACACACAACATCGCTTGAACGACCCAATCTCAGTGACATACAAAAAGATGCCACTAACGACTTTGTTTCGTCGGACTGTGACTCGATTGATATCACAGATTGGCCCTCAAAGCTTCATCTCGCTCAAGTCCTCATAGGTCAAATCGACTTCGCTGGATCATTCGATCGGCGACGGATAAGACGTCTGCCGAGATCCATAGCGAGCTCGATAAGCAACCCCATGCGAATCTGGAAACACCTGCTCACAAGCAGCTCGGCGCCTAAAGCGCGAACGAAGCCATGGGATCAACTCGCGAACTGACGCTGTGAAACCAGGCGCCAATTCAAACGTCCCCAAGCCCGTGATTTTTGATCTAAGGCGAACGCCTCGTGCGTCGAAGGTAAAAAAAGCCGGTTAGAGGGTTAGAGGGTTAGAGGGTTAGAGGGTTAGAGGGTTAGAGGGTTAGAGGGTTAGATCAGATGAGACCCCATCGGCTCGAAGAGCTCGAATTCCAGAACGCCATACTGCGTTCGCGGCCTTTCCGACCCCCGGGAGATTTCAAGCGCCTTTCAGCATCGGAGTTGACACTAGGCTTGGAAGACAAACTTAACTCAGGGAATTAACGCTGGGCCGATAAACCAGAGGAAGATGGCCAGGCCGTACCCACCCACCCATCGATGAAATTTTCGAATCAAATCGAGGCGCGCCATTTCATCCGGCTCTCGACTCTCGCGCACGATGTTGCACATCATTAAATCGAACCCAATCAGAATCACAAAAATAGGCACCATCGCGGGAATCACGCCGCCCAGGAGCAGATCCCAGGTGGCCGTGTAATCAGGCCCGTCGGCTGCTGGTAGCAGGGTCGCGCTCAGCACAGTCGCCACATGGAGTGCCTGCCTTAAGAGCCCTATCTGTTTCCAATCTGACCACATGGGTTAAACGTTGAACCGGAAATGCACCACATCGCCGTCCTGAACAAGATAGTCTTTGCCTTCGAGCCGCCACTTGCCCGCTTCTTTGGCACCCGATTCGCCACCGCCGTCGATAAAATCATCGAAAGCGATGATCTCGGCTCGAATGAAGCCCTTTTCAAAGTCCGTGTGGATCACACTCGCGGCTTGTGGCGCCGTGGCGCCCCGCCGAACCGTCCAAGCGCGGACTTCCTTCGGACCCGCCGTAAAGTAGGTTTGCAGTCCTAGCAGCTGGTAGCCCGCTCTGATCACTCGATCCAGCCCGGGCTCGGTCATGCCCAAATCTCTTAGAAACTCAATTTTCTCATCATCTTCGAGCTCCGCGATCTCCGCTTCAAGCTTATTGCAGATAGCGACGACTTCCGAACCCTCGCTTCCAGCAATTTCAAGCACTTGGTTAAGCATCGGGTTGTTCTCGAACCCATCCTCATCCACGTTCGCGATATACAGCACCTTTTTCATCGTGAGCAGATGCAAATCTCTCACGGTCAGCGCCACGGGATCCGGAATCGGATATGTCCTCGCAGGCTGACCCTCATTGATGTGCGCCGACAACGCTTCTAAAAAATCGAGCTCAGCTTTCGCTTCTTTACTCCCGCTCTTTGCGACGCGCTGAATCCGAGCAATGGCTTTGGCGATGGTCTCTAAGTCAGCTAACTGCAGTTCCGTATTAATGACATCGATATCCCGACCAGGATCGATGCTGGATTCAACGTGGGTCACGTTCTCGTCAACAAAACAGCGCACCACATGTGCGATCGCATCTGTTTCACGAATATTCGCCAAAAACTGATTACCCAGCCCCTCGCCCTTAGACGCGCCAGCGACGAGTCCTGCGATATCAACGAACTCCATGGCGGTGGGCACCACCTTTTGCGGCCCTACCAGCGCCGCAATCTGATCAAGCCGCGGGTCAGGCATAGGCACCACGCCAGAATTGGGTTCGATGGTACAGAAAGGGAAATTTTCTGCTGCGATACCCGCTTTCGTCAGCGCATTGAACAATGTTGATTTACCCACATTGGGTAGCCCAACGATGCCACATTTAAACCCCATACTTTACTCCTTGCCCTCAAGCGGTAGTGGCACCGCTGGCTTCGTATGCAATCTCAGCATGGCTCGCTCAAGCCGGCCCTGCGCCACATCATCAAACACCCCACACACCTCATGAATCGCATCATCGATCAGCGATCGATCAATTGCACTCGGCTTTTTCAGTACGTAATGGATGACTTCTGAGGCCACACCCGGGTGACCTATACCCAATCTAACCCGAAGATAATCTTTGGCACCGCCCAACGAGCGAGAGATATCTTTAAGCCCATTATGGCCTGCAAGGCCTCCGCCCACTTTGAGTCTCACCGTACCCGGCGGGAGGTCGAGCTCATCATGCGCTACTAAAATTTGAGAGGATGGGATCTTGAAGAATCCTGAGACCGCGGCCACAGCGCGCCCGCTCTCATTCATGTAGGTATCAGGCAGCAGAAGCTTGACTTCTTGCTCTTCAAAACGAACACTGCCGAGAGAGCCAAAGAATTTTTTTTCTGACTTGAACGAGACCCCAAACCGCTGAGCCAATGCGTGCAACAGCCACGCGCCCGCGTTATGGCGCGTGCCCGCGTACTTTTCACCCGGGTTTTGCAGACCCACCACCAACTGAACAGTCATGGAAGACCCTCCGCAAAGGGTTCAAGCCGAAGATTATTCTTCGGCTTCGCTCTCTCCATCTGCTGCGCTTGCGGCAGCAGCCTCGGCATCCGCACGCTTGTTGGCATGAACAGAGAAGACCACTTGGTCGTGGTCCTTACCTTGGGCCAATTCCGGGATCGTGACGCCTTCAGGCAAGTTCAGCTGACTCATATGAATTGCTTCACCGACTTGAACACCAGCGACATCGACTTCGATGAATTCCGGCAAGTCTTTAGGCAAACATGCAATCTTAACAACTGTCATGTTATGAGAGATTAATCCGCCACCAGTTTTTACACCGACGCAGATCTCTTCATTGACGAAGTGAAGTGGAACATCAACCGAAAGGGCCTGATCTCTGACCGTTCGTTGAAAATCAGCATGCATAATTCTGGGCTTTGCCGGATGACGCTGAAGATCCTTGATAATCGCTGACTCCTTCTTGCCACCCACGTTGATCGTCAGGATGTGTGAAAAGAAGGCTTCGTTCTCGGTTGCTTTCATCAGATCCTTGTGCGGAATCGAGATGTTCTCTGGGTCCTCTTTGCCACCGTAGATGATGGCTGGCACTAGATCTCCATTCAGACGCAGGCGGCGGCTCGCACCTTTCCCCAGGTCTGTACGGGGTTCGGCATTCAATTCAAATTCTGATGCCATGGGTTTCTCCTTTACTGAGTGTCATGGGCTGCGACCGCCTCAAGACACGCTCTCTTCCTCTTTCGAGGGCCTTTTTAAAACAGCGCCGTTTGTGATTTTCGATCAAACAGGGCGCTGAGCGACTCCTCATTGCTGATTCGTCGAATCGATTCAGCCAACTCTTCTGATACGCTGAGTTGTCTGATTTTTTTACAACGACTTGCCGCTTCACTGAGCGGAATTGTGTCGGTCACCACCAATTCGTTGAGCGCGGAGGCTTCAACATTGGCCACTGCTTTGCCAGACAATACTGGATGAGTGCAATAGGCCACCACGTTGGTCGCGCCCTCTGCTTTCAGAGCGCCTGCCGCGGCGCACAACGTCCCGGCGGTATCTACCAAGTCATCGACCAAAATACAGGTTCGGCCTTTGACATCTCCGATGATATGCATGACCTCAGATTGATTCGCTTGAGGTCGACGCTTATCAATGATGGCAAGATCAGCATCATTTAACTGCTTGGCGATGGCGCGAGCTCGAACCACGCCTCCGACATCCGGAGACACCACCATCACATCGCTGTAGGCCCCTGAGGCTACTTGGCGCTCGATATCATCGAGCAGAACCGGCGTCGCATAAATATTATCCACCGGCACATTGAAGAAGCCCTGGATTTGGTCCGCATGCAGATCCATGGTCAACACTCGGTCAATGCCCGCACTGGTTAGCATATCTGCAACAACCTTTGCCGTGATGGGCACTCTTGCCGAGCGCACGCGCCGGTCCTGACGGGCATAACCAAAATAGGGCATGACCGCCGTAATTCGTCCTGCTGATGCACGGTGGAGACAATCCACCATGATCATCAACTCCATGAGATTGTTGTTGCTGGGCGCGCAGGTCGGTTGGATGATGAAGACATCCTTCCCACGCACGTTTTCAGCTATCTCTACGCTGATCTCACCATCACTGAAGCAACCAACAGCCGCGTCGCCTAAACTGATGCTCAGTTGCTCGACGACTCGCTGCGCCAACTCAGGGTGAGCGTTCCCCGAGAAAATCTTCAGTTCAGCCACAGTGTTTTCCCAAGCGAGATCAGAAAATGGCTGGGGTGGAGGGACTCGAACCCCCGCATGCAAGGATCAAAACCTTGTGCCTTACCAACTTGGCGACACCCCAATGATCACTTTTGACGGTATACGCGAGGCCTTGAAGGCCCTGGCGCCTGATCAGTTTTGGCACATTATTGTGACTGTGCCACGAAGTGCCACCATTCATTGGGCACCGCCTTCTCAATCGCTCGCGCTTGTTGCTCGGACTCACATTCTAAAAAGAAGGTGCTTCCGGAGCCCGACATTTTAGCAGCGCCGTACTGCCTAAACCAGCGCTGGAGGGTTCTGACCTCTTCGAAACGGCTACACACCACCGGTTCGAGATCATTAACCCAATCTTCTTCTCGAGCTTCCCCGCTCAAAAAGGCCGCTATTGTCCTTACCTCGTGGCACCGTGTCAATTCTTCAGCTTGGAAGATTTCCTGCGTGCTGACGTGGATCCCTGGATTAACGAGCAAATACCAGCTCGGCCCCAACTCAATCGCTCGAATAGACTCACCGATGCCCTCGACCCACGCACTGCCCCCTTGCAAGAAAAAGGGCACATCCGCGCCCAAAGACAACGCAATCGCAAACAACTGGTCGACTGAGGCTCTGCCACCGCTCAATCGATTCAGCGCCTGTAAAACAGCCGCTGCATCGCTGCTACCGCCGCCGAGCCCCGCACCTACTGGAATCCGTTTATCAAGGCGAATGGACACATCGACGCGCCAATCCGTGACCTCTAGAAATCTGACCGCCGCCTTCCACGCCAGATTGTCCTCTTTCGCACCGAGCGACGCAGGTGCACTGATGTCAACCCGAGCCGAACCTGGCGCGACAGCGACCGACACCCTATCAGCAAGATCAAGTGTCCTGAACACCGACTGAAGCTCATGGTAACCATCTGAGCGACGACCGATCACATGTAGGAAAAGATTGATCTTTGCGGGTGCGAGGACCTCGATCTGGCTCATAGCGTCAGTGCCTTCATCATCACCTTCACGCGCAGTTCACCCTTACGGATCGTAAATTTCTGGTGGCTTTGGCGACTTTCAAAGGCTGAACGCTGGAGAGTCCAACCCTGCTCGGTGAAGCCAGAGTCCGACTCCCAGGTTGTAGGCTCGTGAGGTTTTCCACGAAGCCAACTTGTCAGTGCGTTCGTGGGAAGATCAACCGAGAGCGTTTCTTCAAGATACTGCTCTGCAGCGCCTGGATTTAGCATTTGGTCGCCGACTTGCAGCCAGATGAGTTGGTCACCATCAAAAAGCGCCTCTCCTAAACGAAGCCCCAGACGGGAGCGAAGCTCCAAACGCTCCAAACCATCTGACTCTCGTCTTAGGATGAACTTGAAGGATTGGGTGACTGGACCGGATACAGATAGCAGCCCTTCGACCACGCCGGTTTCAAAATCAAGGTTCCGCTGAGACACGCTTTGACAACCCGCCACGCTCACGAGCAACAGCAACCCAGCGCTGATCGCCCGCCCAAGGGCACCGCTAAAGGTCAAATCGCTGATAGACATCGCTGATATAAGGGCTATCTGGCGCCTGCTCCTTGGCCTTGCGCCATACCTTTTTGGCCTCGCGCTTTTTGCCCATCATCCAAAGCACCTCCCCCAGGTGACTCGCGACTTCGTCGTTCGGAAACAACTGATAGGCTCTCTCCAATTGCGATCTCGCCTCTTCGAAGCGACCGAGGCGAAACAAAACCCAGCCCATGGAATCTATGAACGCTGGTTCATCGGGTCTGAGCGCCAATGCTTTGGTGATCAGGGCGAGCGCTTCGTCGAAGCGGTCAGTTTGATCAGCCAGCGTGTAACCCAACGCATTCATGGCGTCCGCATGCTCTGGGTTGATCGTCAACACTTGGGACAAATCACGCTCGAGGATATCCATGCGCCCCAACTGCTGGCCCATCATGCCTCTATAGTATAAGAGCGCAACATTTTCAGGATCTTCAGCGACCGCTTCATCCAAAAAAGCCAGAACCATGGGAGGCTCTGCCTGATCACTGATGAGTTGTGCTTCCAACATAATCAATTGCTGGCGCAGATGAGGCAGACGCTCACGCCTTTCAACGACATAGCGCCGACCTTCATCCAGCCCTTCTGACGTGGCAATAAGATCGGCAACTCGTCTGAGTGCAGGCAGCCACTGGTAGCCGCCTCTCACCATTTCATATTCTCGAATGGCGAGTGCCTGATCGCCCAAGGCCTCTGCAATCACACCCAAATAAAAGTGCGATTCATCTGGGCGATGACCCAGGCGCGTCAACCTCAACAAGTGCAACCGCGCATCTTCTAGCGCCTTGTTTTCGATCTCAAGCAAAGCCAAAGCAAACAGCACATCCCCGTCTTCGGGATCATCGAGCAACAACGTTTTATAGATCTCGCGGGCAGCATCTAAATTCTTTAATTTGAGTAACTGTTGCGCATAGAGCTTCTGGATTCGAGCGGAAGCGGTCTCATTTGATAAGTGATCCGAGAGCAGGGTCATCGCTTCCTCATGACGCGCCATCTGATCGAGGAGGTTGACTCTTAGGATCAGGTAATTCACCTCATCGGGGAAATTCAGATTCAAGGCTTCGGCAATCGGCAGTGCGGCGTCAAAGTGACCTACCCGCTCGAGCAGCGCAGCTCGGCTGAACTGCAAATGAGGGCTCGTTCCTTCGTCCATCTGCGTCATGCGATCGAGCAGTTCTTGAGCCTCGGGTACGGAGAGCGCCTGCGCTCGGTAGGCAAAGAAATCAAACTTCACGTCCCCACCGAGTTGGTCAATCGTCTCCATATACCCCAGAGCCTGCTGATATTCCCCGTTTTTGATCGCGTCGTCCGTCAAATACTGTAACGGCTCAATGTTCTCGGGCTCGAGCGCCGCCCAGACCGCCGAAACTTCCGCAAGTACCTCAGAATTTTTCAGGTAACGCGCGAGACGCGCCGTTCTGGCAGCAACACCAGGGTCGCCTAACTGAAGCGCTTGCTCATGATAAATGGCCAAGGCCTGGTCATAGGCACCGCGATAACCGGCAACCTCAGCTAGCAGTAATTCCAACAGCGCCCCATCAGGAAAGGCGCGGACCGGCGGTGAAAACGTCTCGGCTTCGGGGCTCAGAACCCCCTCCTCCGCTTCAACGACTGGGGCGATGTCAGACGTCAATACCATCTCGGTGTCCGATGTGGAGCAGCCCGCAAGAAGAAGCGCGCAGAGTGTCGCCGAGCAACGGCAGAGCGCACTCTTTGCAAAAAAATGGACGACCAACGCTAATCTCACTGATTCAACTCTTCTAACTCTTGGGCCAACGATCGACTCGGGAATCCGGCGACCTTTGACATGCAATTGACGCGGTCGCTTAACTCCCTCAAGACGACCATTTTTGGAGCCATTTGATTCGGGACCTGACCCGGAAAAGGCGGTGCTCTGGCCTGATTTTCAGTGCGATCACGCGTACAATACGCACTGCGCGGGGGCCGCGCGAATCCCACATTCTAATTTTACGAAGGATTAAAGTCATCCGATCCCGCGGGTGATCTGACTGAACTTAATGAACTTACTCGTCCTGGGACTCAATCATGAGACGGCCCCCATACAATTGAGGGAGCGCGTCGCCTTTTCCGCCTCCGAGCTTGAGGGCGCGATTGAATCCATGCGATCGACCCTGTCACTGTCCGAGGTTGTTATTTTATCGACCTGTAATCGAACTGAACTTGTTTGTGTTGCGTCAGAGACGATTCGCCCTGCCCTCGTCGAATGGCTGGCCAGCTACCATCACTGCAAGACTGCGGATTTAGAGCCCGCAATCTACTCTCATGTGGGCAGCGGTGCCCTCAATCACCTTACTCGAGTCGCCTGTGGGCTTGACTCTATGATTTTGGGCGAACCGCAGATTTTCGGTCAGGTGAAATCGGCCTTCCTTGCTTCTGTTGAAGTGGGCTCAGCGGGACCGGAACTTCAGGCCATCTACCAGCACATTTTCAACACAACGAAACGCGTCAGATCCGAAACTGAAATTGGTCGCCACTCTGTCACCGCACCAGCCACTGCTATCGGTCTTGCCCGCAACATCTTCAGTGATTTGAATCGTTGCAACGGGCTTTTAATTGGAGCCGGGGAGATGACTGCGCTTGCAGGCCAGCAACTTCGCGAGGCCGGCGTCTCATCACTCACCATCGCCAATCGGACGCTCGTTAATGCGACTCAACTTGCATCCGAACTTGAGGCAGAGCTCTTAAGTCTTGCGGATTTAAACGAGCACCTCGATCGGTTTGATTTAATCATCACTGCGACGGGCGCACGATTACCCATCATTGGGAAAGGATTGATGGAGCGCGTAATCAGGAGTCGCAAACGGGCGCCCGTTTTTATGCTGGATCTTGCCGTGCCTAGAAACATTGAGCCTGAAGTGGGCGATTTAAGAGATGTTTACCTCTATTCACTTGACGACCTGCAGTCAACGATTGCCGCAAATCTTGCGCAACGCCACGTCGCAGCAGAGGATGCAGAACAGCTGATAGCGAATGCTTCGAACACTTTCTTAGAGAGTGCTAAAGCGAGACAAAACCAGGACACCTTAATTCAGTTCCGACAGCATCTAGAGTCGCTGAGCCAAATCGAGCTCGACAAGGCAAAATCCCAGCTCGCCCGTGGCGCCGACCCCGAGGTCCTGCTAGCCCAACTGAGCCGAGCGCTCGTGAATAAAATTGCCCACCAACCCAGTCACGCGTTGAGAGAGGCTGGCAAGCGCGACGACAAGGACTTCATTAATATGGCAGCGAGTCTGTTTGGCCTAAATGGATCTAGCGATGAAATCGACACTGACCGATAAACTATTGCAAATCCAAGATCGGTTCGAGGAATTGGGCGCCCTATTAAGTGATGCCGATATCATCGCCAATCAGGACAAATTTAGAGCACTCTCGAAAGAGTACGCGGAGTTAGAGCCTGTTGTAAGCACCTACACCAAATACCAGCTTGCGAAAGCTGAGTTAGAGGAAAGCCAACTACTCGCAGAGGATACAGACCCAGACATCCGAGACATGGCCAAAGAGGAATCGAAGGCACTAGAGAAGATGCTCGTCGATCTTGAGCAAGATCTTCAAGTCCAACTCTTACCCAAAGACCCCAATGATCAAAATAATGCGTTTCTTGAAATTCGCGCTGGGACGGGCGGTGACGAAGCGGCGATTTTCGCGGGTGACCTTTTGAAAATGTACCTTCGTTACGCCGAAAGCATTCGATGGAAAGTCGAGATATTGAGCAGCAGGGAGGGAGAACACGGTGGCTTTAAGGAGGTCATTACCCGAGTAACAGGTGATGACGTTTACGCCCGTTTGAAATTTGAGTCAGGCGCCCATCGCGTTCAGCGAGTCCCTCAGACTGAATCTCAGGGCCGAATTCACACTTCC
>Ga0255770_10002318_pt1 | contig 17181 bp, 30 predicted proteins | sample 071ome_22_FD_179968 | JGI IMG/M metagenome (GOLD analysis project Ga0255770, IMG submission 179968) | Coastal salt marsh microbial communities from the Groves Creek Marsh, Skidaway Island, Georgia - 071404AT metaG (version 2) | ecosystem: Environmental > Aquatic > Marine > Intertidal zone >... | reverse complement strand
AGGTATTAAACTTTAACTTTGACTGTTTTCTTTTCCTGAAGCATACATTTCAAGATAATTGATATAGTTCGTCATTGAATGATCAGAGAAGTTGTCGATCTGGCCTTTCTTAATTCCCATCCACATGCCACGTAACTTGTCTTTGAACATCTGCCATCCCGTAGGCTTACGAACATTACCATACGCATTTAGATAGTGTAGTTCGCCGTGGTGTCTGTATCCCATAATGGCAAGAGGAACAGTTGTTACAATATCGTTATTGTTCTTCCAACGATGATGGGTAATACCTAAACTTTTAACATAGCCGTGCCAACCTACTCTTGGTGATCCGTATGTGTATAATTCTTCAACAGGTTCTACATCTGGATATAAGTGACAGCGACTTGCCATAATAGTTGCCATAGCCGCTCCTAAACTATGTCCGCAAAACCAAATCTTTTTCTTATCATTTGCTTTGCGCTTTAGATCCTCTAGCACCATAGGCCAAAGTTCATCTACCTCTGTTTTAAAACCTTTGTGTACACGACTAACTGTTTCAGCAACTACAGGGAGAGCGTTCGCGTCTGCTTTGATGTCATTGAATTCTGTTGGCTCAGTTCCTCTACAAGCAATAACTAAATCTTCTTTGTTCATAAAACGGTATGTTTGGGCACCGTCTATGTTATAAAATTCTACTGTGCTAAATCCTAGTTTTTTAGCATGTTTGGTTGCTTCTTTTTCGTCTAGGTAGGCAATTTGTGCTAGTTTAGCAAAGAATAAACTGCGCTGTTTAAAATCTAATTTTGATATTGACATGTTTCGCTCCTATGTATGTACAATCATATTTATTTTAAATACTTGACAAAAGCTCTTATATAATGTATAATATACACAATGAAGTATGACCTAAACGACACAATTTGTAAAATTTACTACAAAACTGATTCTGAATTTGAAGAAGTTCGAAATATCTGTTTACAAGAAGATAATTGGTTAAAGAAAAATTATACCAAAGAAAATCTTATTATTGAAGAACATTCAGGGTATGGGGTAGTTTTTAAAAGTAGCACAGGTGAGCCTATGGTAATGGGCGGTGTATACAATGGCGGACGTTACCCTGCTAATGTAGCAAGGCAGTTTAATAGACTTTATACATTTCCTAATTTTAGAATGAAGCGTACAGAAATGGTAGAAGCATTTCGTGTTGCTTGTTTACTAGCAGATGAACTAAAAGCAGTAAACGACTACGAAGTGTACATAAGCACAATGCAGAGTCGCAAAGGACGTAAAGGAGTATTTTGGCAAGCCTGGCTAGACAGTATAAACGCCGCCAGCAACGACGCATGGACCGGAGGTCAGGGATATATACAGACGTGCCCATGGGAAGTTCAAAAATGCTATCAGTATTTTGCTTGGCAAGAAACTGTTGAGGGTGCTTTTAATAAATGGTCACCTAAAACTATTACACATGATATTTGGCTAACACTGCCAGAAGGCGATTAACTTGGATAAAAAATTAAGACGATTACAGTTCTTTATTCACATTCTAACTGTACCGGCAATCATATATGCTCTGTATACACAGCAATACTATCTGTTTGGTGTAGCATTTGTATCATGGTTTTTCATCGGACCTGTTAGTACTGTAATTACAATGCATCGTTTATTAACACACAGAAGTTTTAAAACATATCCTTGGCTTGAAAACTTTTTAAGTTACCTATCTGTGTTTAGCACAATAGGTCCAACTATTAATTGGGTAGCAGTACACAGACAACATCATGCTACGTCTGACAGAGAAGGTGATCCTCATTCTCCTTATATAAATGGTAAGTTTAGTTTTAAAGAAGCCGCTAATGTTTGGTTAGGATACGACTGGAATGTACCTAATATTCCTGTAAGTTATGTAAAAGATCTTATCAGAAACAAAACACATAAATTTATTCTTAAAAATTATTTTAAAATTATTATTATAACAAGTATTATACTGTTATCAATCGATCCTCTACTCTGGTTATTTTTATATGTAGTTCCTGCCAGTCTAACAAATCACCTTATTGGTTTAGTAAATGTAATGGGACATGTTCACGGATATAGAACATATGATACTTTAGATAAAAGTACAAACAGCTGGATAGCAAACCTAGTAAGTCTAGGCGAAGGATGGCACAATAATCATCATAACAATCCAAAGAAGTATTACTCCGGAGAAAAATGGTGGGAGTGGGATCTAATGGGATTGTTAATCAAAATGATAAAAACTGGTTGACAACACACAAATTTTCGCTTATACTAGTTAGACACTAAAAAGGATCAGGACCATGAGAGACATCTGGTTAATTAGCGATACACATTTTCAACACGCCAATATCCTAACTTTTACAGACAGCAATACTGGCAAGCTCGTAAGAGGTGACAGGTTCTCATCTGTGGAAGAAATGGACGAGGCTATGATGGACAACTGGAATTCGGTTGTGAAACCTGGCGACATTGTGTACCACTTGGGTGATGTGATGTTTGGCAACAAAGATCAGTTCCTGCCTAAATGGAATAAACTAAACGGCCAAAAGAGATTGGTTGTTGGCAATCACGATGACATCAAGTACATGGTTAACACCAACATGTTCTCAAAGGTCATGATGTGGAGAATGTTTCCTGAGTTTGGTTTGTTACTAAGCCATGTGCCTTTAGATACTAGTGCTTTGTACAGAGGTCCTAACGGATACAAGGACGCACAAATGTTGCTTAACGTTCACGGACACATTCACCAGAATCCATCGCCAACTGAACATCACAGATGTGTATGTGTAGAGCATATTGACTTTACACCAATTAACATTGAGGAGTTGAGAGTCAAGTGAATATCCATCATGAACCATTGTTTGATAGGGAGAAAATAATTGAGCACTACACCAAACAAGACGGAGTTCCTGTCACATACGTTTGCACTAGTGATCTCACTGCTAGTGATGTTCCTGTTGATATCTATTACCGAGATACACCACACCCTGAGTTTGGTAATAAGTATTTTGGTTTATATTATGATACGGTACGAGACCACATGATGATTTGTAATGCCGACATTGTTGAAACACTAGACTTTGGTATGGTGAATGACGGCAGTGTTTGGCATTACAGTCAAAGCCATCATGACTATAAAAGTTTTCCAAACGGCCAAATGATTGATGGTGGTAGACTATACTGCCGTAGTAGTGGTGGGGTAGAATTTTATGTTGTTCGTAATGGTAAGTTTGTACGCAATCACGGAGAAGATCTAACTAACTGGATAGAGGAATCAACCAATGCCAAGACTAATTAAAGACCCATCAGACGCATATATTAGACCTAGATATTGGGAACGCATTAAAGACATGGATGAAGATCGTTTGCGTTTCTTAAGAGAAAATATAATAAGAGCAAGGAATCGAGGAAAGAAGGCATGGCCTATTGAAATAGATATGGCTGATGCTTATGAAATCGGCGAAGCTCAGAATTGGAAATGTGCTATAACAGGTGTACCTCTTGAGTTTGAACGTGGTGGTACATATTGGCGTAATAATTGGTGTAATCCTAACAGTTGTACACTTGATCGTATTGATCCCATGAAAGGATACACAAAAGATAATGTTCAATTACTAACTCATCGTGCTAATATGTGGAAAAGTAATTTTACAAATGAAGAACTAAAAGAACTATCTGAAGGATTTTTAAGGAACATTGTATGAAAGTAGGACTAAGCCTAAGTCGCTGTTTGCGTGATGTTTACGAAGGTCGTGTAGAAGAAAATGATGTGTTGGTTATTATTGCTCGCACAGATTTAGATCCTCATGTAGACAAACATTGGAGTAACATTTGGGAAGGTTACTTATACGGTGGATTGAGCAATCCTGAATGGGCAGGCCTGGAAGACCACGAGGAAGGCATGCGAAAATTGCTATGCGAAATGTATGATGATGGTAAGATACACCAACCTCGACAGTTTGGTGCTCATCCTGCTCAAAAGTATTACTACTGGTTAGAATGTATTATACCTGACTATGAGCTTCTAACGAAGCCAGCGGCAAAGAAAGCCTGGGATAACTATAAAATAATAGCAGGATTATCAGGATGAATGTAAAGGAAAAAATTAAAGAACGTATGGATCAGCTACAGGATTGGATGGAAGCAAACTATCATATAGACAATCCAGTTGAGGTTATGGCACATACATATACTGTTTCAAAGTTTTGGAGTGTGCTTTCAGAGGAAGATAAAGATTATATTCACGGAGCAAGATACGCTATTGAAGAAAAAATGGAATGGAATATTCCAGAAGAAAATAAGCGTATTAACAAATGTCAAGAGTAAAATTTAATCTAGAAAGTCATATAAATGCTAGGACCAATAGATACAAACGAGCAAATATCTATTCTCAAAGTTTTCCTGGTCTAGCAACTATTGAACTCAACCTATCTGAACTGTGTAATAGAACCTGTAGTTTTTGTCCTAGGCATGATCCTAAACTTTATCCTAGTCAAAAAAAATTTATGGATTTTTCTGTTGTACAATCATTAGTAGAACAGATTGAAAACAGTGACTGGAGAGGAAATGTACATCTTTCAGGATTCGGCGAGCCTCACAGTCACCCAGAACTGTTAGAGGTTATAAAAACTCTTAAACAAACCGATAAAATTTATTTAGAGCTTACCACTAATGGTGATAGACTTGTAGACAAAGACATTGATGAACTAGTAGAATGTCTTAATAGTGGTCTTGACATAGTTAATGTTGATTGCTATGACAATGAAGAACAATACACAAATAGAAAACTAATACTAGACAGTGTTGGAGCACGTTACACACTGAGAAAGTATTTTGACAAAGGTATCGATGTTGCTGTAAAGGAATACGGTTTTACTAACAGAGGCGGAACACTTGGAGAAGTAAGTTCAACAGGTCCTTGTTATTTGCCATTTTACAAAACTATGATAGATTGGAATGGCAATGTAATACTGTGTTGTTCAGATTGGCACAGAGAAGCAGGGTCGTTTGGAAATATATTAAAAACACCGTTGACAGATATATGGAATGGTAGTACAATAAAAACAGTGAGAGAGTCTTTGATAGATTCTAAAAGAATGGGTGTCTGTTCGAAATGTAGTATGAACGGAACAAGAGTAGGAAAACCAAGTTTTGATCGTTGGAGAAAGCGGTATGAAGTTTAATGATGTAAAAATGTTGCCTATGAGTGAACCATATATTAATGGTACACAGGCCATACTTGATTTTGGGACACATCAGTTGTCTATTGTAAAGCATGACCATTCATATGGAGGCACACAAGGAAAATACGAAATTGGCGTGTTTAGTGCTAATGACGGTGTTGCTTCGGACATGGTTGAAATGCCAGGTATCACTGCTCCTGGAGATACCGTAAAAGGTTTTCTTGCTGATTACGAAGTTGATGCTATTATATTGAAAATGATAGCGGCAACAGGCAAAGATCCGGTACAGGTATGAAATACGCAGTTATGGTTTGCCTTGATGGCAAAGACGATTGGATCTACGTAACAGAAGACACAGGTAAGTGTGATTTTGATTTACGTCCTGTGTTGTTTGATACAGAAGACGAAGCAGATTCATTTGCTTCAGCATGGCGGCTTGCGGGTGCTGAAAAAAATGTAAGGGTAGTAAGTTATGAAAGTTAATATAAGCAATTATCCAAACAGACTTATGTCTAGATTCTATATTCGTTATATGGACAAGAAGTATGGCTGTGTAGATTGGCCTACAGAACAAACACGATTTGAACGCAATCTTGAATGGTTGGAAGACCGTGTACAAGGATTTTATAATGTGTTCAACTGGATTTGGTTTGATAGACGTACACAAAAAGTAAAAGTACATATTGATCGTTGGGATACTTGGAGCATGGATCATACCCTTGCTTACATTGTATTGCCTATGCTTAAACAACTTAAAGAAACTAAACACGGTGCGCCAGCAGTAGAGTTCAAAGATGTACCAGAAGAATTACATCCACCAGAAGGACAAACATCAAAACTATACACACATGGCAAAACTGACGACAATTATTACAAGCGATGGGACTGGGTGCTTGATGAAATGATATATGCATTTGATTGTAAAGCCAATAAGGATGAACCTTATATGCTTATAGAAGATATAGAAGAAATTAAGAAAGAACAACAACGTATATCAAATGGTTTTAGACTTTTTGGAAAGTATTATGAAAGCCTCTGGGATTAAGACATGAATATTCATCATTACCCGATGTTTAATAAGGACAAAATTATCAAACACTACACTGAAAAAGATGGTGTACCTGTAAAGTATGTATGTACCACAGACTTGCGAGCAAGTGATGTACCTGTGGATGTTTACTATAGAGAAACACCGCACCCCGAGTTTGGCAATAGATACTTTGGTTTATATTATGATACCGTTCGCGATCACATGATGATTACAAATGCTGACATAGTAGAAGAACTGGAGTTTGGCATGGTATTGAATGATGATGCTCAATGGGAATATAGTCAAAGTCATCATGATTATAAAAAATTTAAAAATGGCAATATGATTGACGGCGGAAGAGCATACATTAGAAGTAGCACCGGAGCAACAATAATGAAGATAGTTGATGGTGAATTTTATGCTTCAGACGTTCCGGACCTTCTTGATGTTTATTGTTATCCAGGAAATGATTGCCAGGTTTAGATATGGAAATATTGGTGTAGAACATTAGGATTTTGGTAAATATCTTTATGAAGTTTAAATTAAAAACAAAATCAGGTCCTATCCAATGGAATGGAACTATTCCAGGAAGATACAGAGTGTTAAAACGTACAATAACCACAGATAGCGATTTAGCACAATTTTGGACATGGTTAAAATACGAATTACCTAGGGTTGACTTTAATCCTAATCAAATGGTTTTCGGTGCTTCCTCTAAAGAATTTGCCTTAATTCAAAAAGAATGGGGTGAAAAACTTATTTTCGAATAATTCAGCGGCATTAGTATAACGGCTATTATAACAGGTTTCCACCCTGTAGATAGGAGTTCGATTCTCCTATGCCGCTCCAAACCCTATGCCAGAATCTTAGGGGTTGCTTTTTCTAAGAAACATATATATAATATTATTAGCATTTAAATAGGAATGAAAACTAAATGGCAAAACAACAAGTAAGATACAAAGCACCAAAGTTAAAAGAACCTGATGTTTCTAACATAGCGGAACTAGGTGGACCAGAGTTCTTAAAGGAATATCGTTATGCTATGGACTATTATCGTTTAAATCACAATTCAAGTGATTTCAAAAAGTGGACTATGGAATGGATTGAGTCAAACGATGAATGGAAAGATAAACAAAAAACAATAGTAAAAAATTCTGATAGTTCTTTTAGTTCAAGTCTCGGCGCACTTTGTAGATTGCTAAAAAGAGGATTGCCAGACACCCACGAGGAATATAAGAAGCATTGGGAGTCATTACCTGGAACTTTGGGTGAGGTTAAACCTTTTACGGTACATGTGAACAAAAGTCTTGAAGAGTTACATTTGAAAGGCTCACAACAAATCGAACAAGTGGAAGAAGAGAAAAAGGAAACAGAGAAAACAGGTGAGCCATATAAGCCATCAATACAAGAACGTATTCGTGACGCATCTTACGCAATGACAGAATTTATTGAAGGAGCGTTTGATGATTTTCTTGAACAGAAAATAACATCATTCTCTCATATTAAGGTATTGTCACAACTTAGACAACTCGGTTGTAAACAACCTCATGCTAGATTAATTAAAACATTTTACGATGATCAGAAAAAAGAATATGAAGAACTTTTAAATCCACCTGATACTAGCAAGATGGACGAAGTACAAAAAGATCATGTACAACAATTAAAAGAAGGTTATTCTCATTACAATAAAAAACAACTTAAAACTTTGTATATGTTTTTAGAAACAATTACAAGTGCGTGTGATGGAATTATTGCTGAGTCTAAGGCTAATAGAAAGCCTAGAAAATTAAGCAAAAAATCTCCAGAAAAAGTTGTAGAAAAATTAAAATACAAAGTTTCAGATGAAAAATACAATATATCAAGCATAGAGCCTTGGAAATTTATACAAGCAAATTGTTTGATAGTGTTTAATTCTAAAAACAGAAAGTTAGGCATTTATTATACCAAGGTTGAAGATCCATTAGGACAAAAGCGTGATGGTACTGGACTTAATTTAAAAGGACAAACAATACAAAATTACAATGAAGAAACGTCGGTTTGGAAAACATTACGTAAACCAGTTGATCAACTTAAGGAATTTAAATCACTTAACACACGTAAAAAGTTCGAAAATTGGTTTGAACCAATCAAGAGTACACCAACTAAAATGAATGGAAGAATTAACCCAGAAACAATACTGATAGGAGTATATTAATGAGCAATCTAATACCAATGGTGGTTGAAAAATCACAAGACGGCGAAAGAGCATATGACATCTTTAGTCGATTACTTAAAGAACGAATCGTGTTTCTTAACGGACCAGTACACGACGGTGTAGCACATTCACTTACAGCACAATTAATTTTGTTAGAATCACAAAATGGTTCTAAACCAATTCACTTTTATATTAACTCACCAGGAGGTGTAGTAAGTTCAGGTATGGCTATCTATGATACCATGCAGTACATCAAATCTCCCGTGTACACGTATGTAATGGGTCAGGCTTGCTCAATGGGTTCATTATTAGCACAAGCAGGAGAGCCAGGCAAACGTTTTATGTTACCACACGCAAGACACATGATTCACCAACCAAGTGGTGGTGCTAGTGGACAAGCAACTGATATCCAAATTCATGCAGAAGAAATTATCAAGTTGAAAAAAGAACTAACTAACGTATATGTTAAGCACAATTCAAAAGGCAAAACCTTTGAAGAACTAAGCAATGACATGGAACGTGATAAGTTTATGACTGCTCCAGAAGCACTAGAATATGGACTTATTGATGAAATCTTTGAAAGGCGTGACTAATGGAACCAGTAGATCCAAGTCGTAAACATTTTTACATTAGTATTGTAAAGAGTGGTTTACGTATTGCAGGTTGTGTAGCAGTATTACTAGGTGCGAACATTATGTGGTTACCTGGAGCACTTTTAGCCGCAGAAATTCTAGGTATCGCGGAAGAACTATAATGCCTGTAGCAACCTTTGACAAACCAATCGAAAACATTCGTGTAGACCAACTCGACATTAAAAAAGGAGAGTTTAAAGGCGAATGGATCAAAGGTGGCCCGATACAGGAGTTTAGCAGTACAGGAATAATTGACAAAGCATCAGATGTTGCATTAACCGTTGTTGATGGGTGCATTATTGTTGATACTATCAAAACAAAAACACTTTCCGGAGATGTTGTTTTTACAGGAAAAACAGACTTTGCAAGTGATGTACTAATTAAAGGTAAACTAGAAGTAGATGAACTAATAACCAAAAAACTAATTGCGGACGAAACTACCGATAGACAATTTATCGAGTTTAGTCATAGAAATAAAAGAGAATCTAGTGTAGGTACTGGATTTATATGGACAGACAAAAAGAAATATACAAAACAATTTGTTTATCTAGCAAAGCCTGATAGATTATATTCAACAGAACCTATACAAGTTCATAAAGATAAATCTTTTATGATCGGCCCTCAGGATGTTCTTACAGAAAATACACTAGGTTCTAGTGTTGTTAAAAGTAGTTTACAACAACTAGGCGTGTTACGCTCATTAAAAGTATCAGGTGCAATGCAGGTTGGAGAACATATATTTTATGATCCTAATTTAGATAGGGTAGGATTAGGTACTGATAAACCTGCAGGAGACTTTGCTGTCTTTAATTTTGAAAATGATACTAACTTTGTAATTGATAGCGAAGAAAATCTACTAAAATTAGGATCCTACAATAATAAAACACTTGGAGTAATCACCGATAATCAGGTTAGAATTAAAATAGGTGTTAATGGTAATGTAACAATAGGAACTGAAGGCAATAGCGATAGTAAACACATTGTATGGGGTAAATTAGGAATTGGAATTAAAGATCCTGAGCATAGCATTGATGTTTCAGGAAATATAAAATTTCAAAATAGAATCTTTACGGTAGCACAAGGTGCACCAACAAGCGGTATATGGAACAAAGGAGATACGGTATGGAACGAGAATCCTAAACCTGATGCTCCTGTAGGTTGGATTTGCACCGGTGGAGGAAAACCGGGTAAATGGGCACCGTTTGGATATATCGGTAATAATTTAAACCTTTAGTATAATCACCCACCACTTGATCTATAAATAGTTTTGCTATGAATGATAAACTATTATTTTTAAAAAAAGCAAATGAAATAACAGGCAGTAAGCCAGGCTCTCATATGGAGGCAATACGTAAACAGGCACAACTATGGACTATGATCGCTAAAATATCACCAATCATTTTTATAATCGTAATGGGCATACTATGGCATTTTAATGTTATCAGTTATCAAAACATACTTTGGGTAGGAGGAATAATGTTTGGAGTAACCGCAATAACGTGGTGGTTCTGGACGGTACACACTATAGGTACTCTTGCTAAAATGGTTAGACAGGCTGATAGCGGTGTAAAAGATGCTTTAGGAGATCTCAAAGAAATTAGAAATATTCTAAGAGACATTCGCCGCGACCAGTAAATACTATTATGAAATACGTATCTGTTATAGGTAATGGAGAGAGCCGCCGCGGGTTTGATTTATATCAACTTGAATGGCTAGGAGACACGGTCGGCACTAATGCTGTGCATAGAGATTTTCATCCAACTGAATTAATTTGCTGTGATAGAAGAATGGTACAAGAAGCAGTTAATGCAGGATATGAGGGTTTGGTATATACACGAGAGGATTGGTATAAACAATTTAGTTTTTGGAATAATGTTTTACGTGTTCCAGAACTGCCATACAACGGTAATAAAAGACAGGATAATTCTTTTCATTGGGGTAGCGGTGGACACGCTTTAAATGTTGCCTGTAAAAAAGATCCAGAGTTTGTTGTTATGCTTGGATTTGATTTATACGGTTCGGGTAAAGAATATAAGTTTTTTAATAACATTTATAAAAATTCAGAACATTATAATCAAGATACAAAACCACTAACCGATCCATCATATTGGATATATCAAACAGCAAAGATATTTGAGTCCTATCCAAAAATAAAATTTCTTCAAATTCAACCCGACGATTGGGATCCTCCCGAAGAATGGGATCATTTTGATAACTTTTTTATAGATAATTACGAAAATTTACAAATTCTGATTGACAAAAACAAGTAATATGCTATAATAAGAACATGGATACATTAAAAAACATAGTTCTAGGACTACTTGTAGGTATAGTAATTTGTATGGCATTTGAGATTAAAGATCTTAAACAGCAAGTTTCTATACAGACACCCCAAGAAAGAACCATAATGCAAAGCCAAAAGGAAGATCCTTTGGTAATGTTTGAAAGATTCTTTGATATGGTACTAGAATTTGAGGCAAAAAAACAGGCACAACAGGATAAGGCACAAACAGATGAGCAAGAATCTACCAAGTAATGTAATACCATTTCCTAATGTAAAAACAACATCATTAGAAAATGATTCGGTCAATCTAACTAATAAGATTGTTTACGATATTATCGAAAGATTATCGGATAACAATATTAATGTAGGCGACGATGATCTACAATTAGAACTTATTGGAATTGTAAGATTAATTCGAGCAATGATTGATAAACAGCATGGCTTGGAAAATGATCTTTGTGAAGCATTAAAAACACTTTCACAAAATGTTCAAGATACTACTGCTTAATGATATATACAAGTGTGAGGACTTAGACGTCAACCCTCGTAAAATATTCTGCCGTCAAACTTACTCTATAGCAATTACAAAGGAGGCAAGAGATGGGTAAACATTATAGTACAAAACATTATGGTCATAACATTGGCCTATCAGCAGTCTTTAGACAACCTAATGCAGATCATTCACATTGTCATCTGCTTCATGGTTATTCATTAGCATTTACATTTACATTTGGATGTGATGAACTAGACAACAAAAACTGGGCAGTTGACTTTGGCGGACTAAAGCCGTTAAAGGCTTGGTTGGAAGATAGTTTCGATCACAAACTTTGTTTGGATGTTAATGATCCACACGTGGACAAATTTAGAGAACTACAAGAATTAGATCTTGCAGAGATTAGATTCTTTGATGGCGTTGGTGCAGAGAAGTTTGCAGAACACGCATTTAACTTTGCTGACAAACTTATTAGAGAAGCAACAGACAATCGTTGTTATTGTGTTAAAGTTGAGTGTGCCGAGCACGGAGCAAACTCAGCGATCTACGAAGGATAACATACATGGCTAAGATTGACAAAAGTCAATACACAAAGGAAGAATGGAAAATCATTCGTGAAAAACGTCGACAAGAAAAAGCAAAAAAGAATCAAATAAAAGAACAGCAAGAAAAAGCAAAAAAGATTAATGCTTTAGAAAAAGAACGTAATAAAAAACGCAAGGAACGAGAAAAACTTTCTAAAGAGAATAAACCTGTACAGGATAATGTACAAACTACGCAGAATGTACAAAGTAATGTACAAAATTATGTTCTATGTTTAAAACACGGTAACAAATATTCAGCAGAATACGTTAACAATTTGTACTCAATGGTTAAACGAAATCTTTCAATTGATTATAAGTTTGTTTGCCTTACTGAAAATCCACAAGATTTACATAAGGATATTCTTGTGTTACCTTTACCAAGTTATTTAGAAGGTTGGTGGTGTAAGCCTTACATATATTCAGCAGATCTTCCACTAGATGGAACAATATTATACATGGATCTTGACGTTGTAATATCCGGATCATTAGATAAGTTGTTTACATATAGAAAAGGTGAGTGGTGTGTGATCCGAGACTTTACACGTTCTATGCAACCTAATTGGGAAAAGTATAATAGTTCAGTTATTAGATTTGGAAAAGGACAATTAAATCACGTATGGACAGGGTTTAATAAAGATCCTAAAAAAGTAATAGGAAGTCACTTCGGAGATCAAGATTGGTTATGGACAGCGGCAAAAGGAACCGCGGCACTATGGCCGGATAGTTGGATACAAAGTTACAAATGGGAAATTAGAAAAGATAGACAACTAACAGCAGGAATTAAGGGACAAAGAAAATTTGTAAATCGAGAAAATGCTGTTCCAGGTCCGGATTGTTGTATTGCAGTTTTTCATGGAGATCCTAATCCTCATAATTGTGACGATTCATGGGTCAAACAGAACTGGAAATAAAATGCATTTTGTATTTGACGTTGACGGAACTCTAACACCAAGTAGACAATCAATAGTACCAACATTTCAAAATTATTTTTGTAATTTTGTAAAAGATCACAATGTATCATTAGTTACAGGTAGTGACATATCTAAAACTAAAGATCAATTAGGAACCATGATAGTTAATATGGTTGACTTTTGTTTTAATTGTTCAGGCAGTGATATATGGTGTGGAGTTAAAAACATACATACAAGTAATTGGCAACTTCCTGAAGATGCACACGAATGGTTAAGTAAAAAACTAACGGAAAGCAGATTTGTTTTGCGTACTGGTTTACATTTTGAACATCGACCCGGTATGTGTAATTTTAGCGTTGTTGGGCGAAATGCTACATTAGGGGAAAGAAAACTATATGTGGATTGGGATCAAAAAGTAAACGAGCGAGAGAAAATTGCATCATCATTCAAAAAGATTTTTCCAGATATCGAAGCAAAGATAGGCGGAGAAACAGGAATAGATATTTTTCCCGTAGGAAATGATAAATCACAAATATTAAATTGGATTAAAGATGACGAGATCTACTTCTTTGGAGATGCTATGGGTAAAAATGGTAATGATTATCCTTTAGCAAAAGCATTAAAAAAATATCCAAAATCCAAATCATTTAATGTAGATAATTGGCAAGAAACATATCGATTGCTAGAAAAGATTGACAAAAGCAATTAATTGCTATATAATTTAACTATGATTGTACATAATATATTTCCAACCTGTGTTGCAGAATTTGATTTACAAAACAAAATCAACACAAAGTTATTATGGAATGAAATTAAGTCCTTAGAAAAACAAGATCATTCCTTGCTAACAGATGGTGGACAAAGCACTTACTTTCATGGTAACATGAGTTTGCTTGATCTTGATACTCCTTTAATTGTTAAATTAAAAGAAGAAATACAATCAGCAATAAATGAATATACAGCACAAATAGGACTTATTCCTGTTTTGCTTTCAAATAGTTGGTTAAGCACAATGGATCAAGGAACTGCCTTGCTACCACACAGGCATGAAGCAAGTGTATTAAGTGGAGCATACTATCCAAATGTTCCTGAAGGTTCTGTAGGACTTACTTTTATGAATCCACTAAAACCTTATAGAATGTGTGAAGTGTACGAACGTTCAACTGAATATAGTGCCGATGAAGGTACAATGCCAGTAAGGGAAGGCTGTCTGTATCTTTTTCCTAGTTGGTTAGAACACAAAGCGTCTGCTAACCAAACCAAAGATCGTGCGGTGATCAGTTTCAATACCGTAAATAACGCTCTAAAAGAAAAACCAGAAAAAGCAAGGATAATATGATTGGTTTGTTTTTTATAGGAATACCATTTACAATAGGTGTAATGTATATTCTAATTCGAGCCAGGAAGGGAGAATAATCCGATGAAACAAGATACATTTATTAGAGAATACCCAAACGCTTTTAGCAAAGACTATTGTGATAAGGTAATACAAAGATTTGAGTTAATGGCACAACAAAATCAAGTAGGTGTTGGTAAAAGCATTAGACACAACTCAGATACTAGGGTGGTGTTTGATTGGGCACCCCATTATAATATGTTTTATCATGATCCTGATCTAGTTACGGAATTTTATAACACCGTAGGAAAATATTATCAAGAACATTATGTCAAAGAATATGATATTCTTAAAGAAGGAATGGTGAAACACACTCCAAAAGGAATGAGTGTTCAACGAACAGGACCAAAGGAAGGTTATCATATCTGGCATACCGAAGTAAATGACAATCAAAGTGGTAGCAGAGTTGTTGTTTATATGTTATACTTAAACACGGTAAAAGAAGGCGGAGAAACAGAATTTTTATATCAAGGTGTAAAAACAAATCCAGTAGCAGGGAAGTTAGTTTTTTTCCCGGCAACATGGCAACACCCACACAGAGGCAATCCAATTTATGAAGGCTACAAATACATTATCACAGGCTGGTTCACCTACGACGAATAAGCGTATAGGTTTTGCATGTAAGTACATGCATCCTGATCAGAATCAGAAAAAGAAACTACTAGAAGAAATTCAACGTCCGTTGAATACTCGAAGCACTACCGTTGCTTGGCTTAACAGGCAAACCAAAGAAGTTGCTGAAGAACGATTGTGGGACATTATGGTTCACAATATACAATCGTATTTTAATCTTATCAATTATGTAGGAGGATTACCGAATGAACTTAGAATGGTTAGGTTGGGAAGTGACGTCCTACCTGTTTATACTGAGCCTACTTGGTCTTACTTCTGGCGCAAGCCTGATGTACGAAAATATTGCGAGACCAACTTCGCTCACGTCGGCGCAAAGGCTCGTGAACTTGATGTTAGGGTGTCTATGCATCCTGGTCAGTTTTGTGTACTTGCATCAGATAATCCTAATATTGTAAATAGAAGTATAGAGGAGTTTGAATATCATGTGGATGTCATTCGCTGGATGGGATACGGACAGACATTTCAAGATTTTAAATGCAATGTCCACATATCGGGCAGACAAGGTCCAGCCGGTATCATCAGTGTACTGCCAAAACTATCGCCAGAAGCGAGAAACACAATCACAATCGAGAATGACGAAATGTCGTGGGGACTTGACGCAAGTCTCGAACTTGAAAAACACGTCGCACTCGTTCTTGACATACACCATCACTGGGTGCGTACAGGAGAATACATTTTACCAACCGACCGTAGATTTGACCGCGTAGTTGAATCATGGCGTGGTGTACGTCCTACAATACACTATTCAGTTAGCAAAGAAGATTTACTTACAGAATGGCCTAGTAATGAACGTCCAGATATGGAGTATTTGCTAATGGATGGCTACAAAAAACAGAAATTACGTGCTCACAGCGATTTTATGTGGAATAATGCTGTAAATGACTGGGCATTAAGTTTTTGGGATCGTGCAGATATCATGGTAGAAAGCAAAGCAAAAAATTTGGCTAGTGCTAAACTGCATAAATATTATCATGAGAATAAGCGAAATAAAGACTTTATCTTGTCCCCGTACAAAGGCATCCCGGTGCCATTGTGAAAGCATTAAACAATTATCAGAATCACAAAATACCGTTTACGCAGTATCTCAATTAGAACATTCCGAGGAAGTAAAAGGTACAATAATGTTTATGCAAAGACCAGGGGAACCTACTCTTATTAAAGGTAAAATTAGTGGACTAAAACCAGGTAAACACGGTTTTCATGTTCATGAATTTGGTGATCTATCAGATGGTTGCGACTCAGCAGGCGCCCATTATAATCCGGATGGTGTGGACCATGGCGATTTAGATAATGGACATGTTGGAGATTTAGGAAATGTCGTAGCGGGAACAAACGGCGTAGCCGATTTCACACTTGTTGCTAAAAGAGTAGATTTAACAGGCGATCGTAGTATAGTTGGTCGTGCTATTGTTATCCATTCAGATGAAGACGATTTGGGTAAAGGTGGAGACGAAGAATCACTCAAAACCGGAAACGCAGGCGACAGACTAGCCTGTGGGGTAATTACACTTAAAGACACATCAGGAGAATAATATGTTAAAGTGGCTTAAAGCAGTTTTCATGCCGGCAGATTTAGAGAAAGAAGCACCATTGGTTCTTGACAAACCTGTTGTAATGAAAAAAACAGAACTAACAAAAATGACAAAAAACGATCTAGAACAACTAGGCCGTGCTCATGGCATTGAGTTAGACAAAAGATTAGCCAAAGCGAAACTGGTTGATCAATTATGGAAAGAAGTAAAACCTAAAAAATAAGGAGATTACTATGTTAGATAAATTTAAAGGTTGGGTAGCAAAACGTTTCACAGAAAGAACTTCTTGGGACGGTGCGGCACTTATTG
>Ga0255770_10002313_pt1 | contig 17202 bp, 23 predicted proteins | sample 071ome_22_FD_179968 | JGI IMG/M metagenome (GOLD analysis project Ga0255770, IMG submission 179968) | Coastal salt marsh microbial communities from the Groves Creek Marsh, Skidaway Island, Georgia - 071404AT metaG (version 2) | ecosystem: Environmental > Aquatic > Marine > Intertidal zone >... | reverse complement strand
GTTGATAGAGACATAGTGGATGATGGCGTATTAATTGTATTTACAAAAGAAAATCTAAGAAAAGGGATAAGAGATGGTGGAAGAGTTATGAATCCACTTGATAGAAATGTTGTAGATAAAATGTCTTCTCTTGGAATTTTATCCTTACCAGAAAAAATTCTTAGTATTCAAGAAAGTATTGAACCAGACAAATTTACTACTTCTTTTAATATTCAAGGTGACTTTCATAACTCAGATATAACAAAAATTGACTTTACCGATCACTTTACAAAATATACCAATGGATTGCTTCCCTCATTTTTTGTTGAATCAATTGATAATGAAATATATATGTTTGGAGGTATGGGGAATATAGTCAAAATGAATTTGGCTGATGGTTCTGTTCAGGAAGTTGAAACAAATTTAGATCAAATCATTAAAGATCAAGAATATACATCAGTTGTCAATGGCTCTGACTATTCATCACGAATGGGTCTGAGAGATAGTTCTTATGATAAAAAAAATAATTTGATACTAATTACAGCAATAAAAAAAGATTTCACAAAAAATTGTTTCACATTAGGTGTACTTTCAGCTGAATTAAACCCAGAAAAACTAAGTTTTTCATGGGTATATAACATAAGCGATTGTTATGAAAATTTTAATTCTCACCATGCTGGAGGAAGAATAAAGCCGTTTAATGATGGCTATCTTTTAACAGTCGGAGATTTTAAACTACCTGAAGATTTTAAATTAGAAATAAATGAAGAATCAGATTTGGGGAAAATGTTATTCATTGACGAAAATTGGAATTCAAATATCTTTTCATCTGGACATAGAAATCCACAAGGTTTAATTATTAAAGGTGAAACTATCCTCTCAACAGAACATGGGCCTTTCGGAGGGGATGAGCTCAACATTGTAAAAGAAGGTGCAAACTATGGATGGCCTTCAAGCGCATACGGATTTACATACGGATTAGAAAATATTTATGAACTTGATCATGATGAACAGTATGAGGAGCCGATATACTTTTTCACACCATCCATCGGAATAAGCGAACTTACAGTTTATGAAGGTAAAGAATTTCCAAGATGGAACGATTTTATATTAATAACAAGCCTGAAAGACATGACAATTTATACCTTAAAGCTTGACTCTAAGGGTCGTAGTATTATCCATGTTGGTGAGATTTACGTTGATGAAAGAATTCGTGATATTACTATTGCAAATGATGGAAGATTGATCTTAGCTGGAGACTTAGGAAGTTTGATTATTGTTAATCGGACAGATAAAGATATTCCCTAATTAAATTATCTCAAAAACTTTAAGTAACTCAAATTTTTCAGGATCTTTAAGAAAATCTTCTGCAGACTTATGTGCTTCAGTGTGCCATTCTGTTAATTCTTGAATCAACGATTCTTCATCATCACCATTTACTTTTACAACTATTTCAGCATTTTGAGGTGCTGACATAGTCATAATGTTTGTCATGCTTTTACCGTTTGCAACTTTGTCGTCATATACAATCTGAACATCACTATTGAATTTATTGCAAAGTTGGACAAATTTTGCACCAGGCCTTGTATGCAATCCTGGATAGATTAAAATCTTGAATTTTTTTTCTACTCCCATGAGATACCATAATAGTCGTCATTCATTTAATTATTTATATATGTTTATCAATTTATGATTTATAAAGAGCATTTATAATTTAGTTATGAAAAATTTTTTCTATATTCTTCTTGGGGCAGGCTTTCTAGCAATTATTTCTTCAAGTGCGTCAGGATTTTTAACAACCGAAACAAGTAACACGTTAGATAATTTGTATGAAGAAACTTTTTATATAGATCCTGATAGTGTAGAAGTTTCAAACAATAATGTAAAAATACTAATTTCACAACAAAACAAAAATAATGCTGTAAGAAAAATTAATGATTGCTTGGAATATTACAAGAAAATTTACGAAAATTTAAATATCAATTGTGATTTAGAAATCAAACAAAGTGTTGCCCTTAATACTACCTGTATTTATATATCTGGATATTACGTTAAGGAAGAGTCAAGTGAGTACATAAAGATTACTACTTTTAACAACTGTTAATTAGTCAAATATAGATCCTAGCAAGCTGTCTTCTTCAGTTTCAATCTCAGCAATAGCATCACCAACGTTTACTATATCACCCTCTTCAGAAATCAAATTAGTAATCTCTCCGGAGAAAGGTGACTCTAGGTCCATATCCACTTTGTCTGTTGATATTTCACAAATTATGTCGCCTTTTTCTATTTTTGTTCCTACAGTAACTTTCCAGCTCAATATCTCTGCCTCTGTCATCTGATCAGACATTGCTGGTAATTGAATATTTTCTTTTGCCATATGTTATTTATAACATACTTTTAATCGCATTGATAATATCTTCTTCTTGTGGAATCACATTTAATTCCAAGTGTTTTGCAGAAGGCATAGGTGAATGTAAACCTGAAATTAGCTTGGGTGCAACTTCTAAATCATTAAACGAATCTCCTTCAACTATTTTTGAAATAACGGTTGTACCAACTGAACTGTTTGCTGGAGCTTCCTGGCATACCAAAAGCTTTTTTGTTTTTTTTAATGATTTTTTTATAGTATCAATATCAATTGGTGAAACTGTTTGTAAATCGATTATTTCAATAGAGTGATTTTCCATATCTTTAGTTGAAATAGCATTTTTAACTACATTGACCATATTTGAATAAGATACAACTGTCAGTTCTTCTCCTTCATTTGAAACTTCAGCTTTACCAAGTAAAGAAGATTCTTTTGGAATGTCATTAAGTTTTACATTTGCTTTAATTTTGTAAATTAACTTATGTTCCATAAAAATGATTGGGTTTGGATCTACAAAGGAATGTAATAATAAATCATAAGCATTTTGAGGATTAGATGGAGTAACAACTTTTAATCCTGGTACATGACAAAACCAAGATTCAAGTGACTGACTATGTTGTGCTGCAGCACCTGTTCCTGCTCCACTTGCACCTCGAACAATTAACGGTACATTAACAGCACCTCCGTACATAAAATGAAGCTTTGCAGCTTGATTAACGATTGGGTCCATGGCGTTTACGATAAAATCACTAAATTGCATTTCAACTATAGGTCTCGTTCCTGTCATTGAAGACCCAACTGCTAACCCTGCTATTACATCTTCGGCAATTGGAGTATCTTTTATTCGTTCTTGACCAAATTTTTCTAAAAGACCATCTGTAACACCAAAGGCTCCTCCATAAACCCCTATGTCTTCACCGGCAATAAATGAGGTTGGATTATTTTCTAATATTAGACTTAGAGCCTTATTTATTGCTTGTCCAGTAGTTAACTCAGGCATATGTGTCCTCTTCTAGGTTTGTTACCGGGCTTAAAGGTGAATCTAGAGATTGCTTGACGGCATTTCTAATTTCATTTTTTACACTTGACTCAATATCTCTAAGCTCTTCTTCAGAAATTCCTGATTCTAATAATTTTCCTATATATCTCTTTATAGGATCTTTTTCTTCTTTCCAGTATTCAATTTCATCACTAGTTCTGTAAAGATTCCTATCAGATTTCGAGTGTCCTCTATAGCGATATGTAACTGCTTCAATAAATTTTGGACCTCCTTTAGACAGGATTTCATTTTTATAACTAGCTACGCTTTCGTACACAGTCTCAACATCGTTTCCATCTATTTGAATGCTGTCAATTCCGTATGAACTTCCTCTTGAGGCTATTGATTCACCTGCAACGGATTTTTCACTTGACATAGACATTCCATATTGGTTATTTTCACATAAAAATAAAACTGGGAGATTCCATAATGATGCAAGGTTTAGTGCTTCATGAAAAGATCCTTCATTTACTGCACCGTCCCCAAAAAAGCATAAAACTATATTATCTTTTTTTTGCATTTGAAATGATAAAGCTGCTCCTACTGATATAGTTAAGCTTCCTGCAACAATTCCATTTGCACCTAAGTTACCATTTGATAAATCTGCAATATGCATAGAACCACCACGACCTCTGCAATATCCATCTTCTCTACCAAGAAGTTCTGCAAACATTTTGTAAGGTTCTGCACCTTTTCCTAAGCAGTGTCCGTGACCTCTATGAGTAGAAGTAATTAAATCCTCTTTTTCAAGAGCTAAACATGCACCTGCAGCAGTAGCTTCTTGCCCTATTGATAAATGCATAGTTCCATGAAGAAGTCCTCTAGAAAACATTTCTTCTAATGCTTCCTCGAATAACCTAATTAAAAGCATCATGCGGTGAAGCTCTAATTGAGTTTTAGAATTTATGTTCATTAATTATTATTTAACTATCTTCTTGTAATTTTCTTAAATTATTAATTAAGTTTTCTGGCAATTCAACTGAGTCGTATGAAATGGCATCACCTAATTTTATATCTTGTGTCACGATAGAGCCTTCTAACAAACCAAGTGGAACTAGGTTTGATGATTCTGAGACAGGATAAGTTACTCCATAAGAGGCAAACCCTCCAATTCCATCAATTCTTTCCCCTTTTTTAAGATCTTTTTTGGCATGTCCAATAACCTCTGCAATCCAAGATTTTGGTTGTAATCCCGGTTCATTGTTAATAATTGCCATTCCAATGCTTCTAGGTGCTTCTATTGAAGCAAGGTGGTAAGGCCTGTATAAAGTGTAATAAGGTCCTTCACCCATTGATAAATATTCCATTTCTTCTATGACTGTAGGGTTTTCAGATTTTACTATTGAAAATACTCCTGGAGCAGGTCCGAATGCATAATCAACTACTCCAGATTTAGTTAAAACACCGCCGTCTTCTTTTGGAATCAAAACTTTGTTTAAGTCAGAAACTTCACTTACTGGACCGTTCATGCCAATTTTGTCAGGAGGCAAGTTAATTGCGTTTGCAAGAGCGGTCATTTCAATCATAGTTTTTGAACCATCTTCAAAGCTAGCTAACATTTTTGGGTTCATGTTTTTTTTAGTAGCTTTTTCTAAACACGTGTCTGGATTAGCAGTTTGATCCAATGGATTATTTTTTCCTTTTCCCACGCATACAACTTCAAACCCTAGGTCAACAGAAAAATCATACAACTCTTTACATGCGACTGGTTCATCTCCATTGGCTACACTATAGACAACTCCATTTCTGTTAGCCTTATTCGCAAGATACATTCCTATGGTTACATCTGTTTCAACATTTAACATCAATATATGTTTCTTTGCATCAATACATGCGTTAGCAACTTCCGCGCCTACCCAAGGAACTCCTGTTGCCTCAAATACAATGTCTATAGGTAAATCAGCGAGCGCAGAAGCTTTGTCAACAACTCCACCTTGACCAATATCAATTGATTGGGAAGCTTCATTATTATGTTTTATCTTTTCTATTCCAGCAAGCTTTAATGCTTTTTCTGCTCTACTGATATCAATATCTGCACAAGCTACAAGACTCATCCCGGGAATTTTTCCGATTTGTGCAGCAAGACCAGAACCCATTTGGCCTGCACCTGCTAAACCAACTCTTACAGGCCTACCTAGCTCTTTTTCACGCTTTAATAATAACTCTGTGAAATTCAATTGCTAATCCTCAATTTGTCGCCAATTTTTATATCTGGTTTTTTATCAAAAGTACATCTTACATCACCAAGCTGTGCATCTTCTGTTGAAGAGTCAAGCTTTAAAACTAGGTGACCTAAATTTTTAAAATTTTCATTGGCAACAGGGCCAACTGAAATAACTTCTAAGTTAGCATCACCAAGCATTATTTCGGAACCGACATTTATTTCGCCAGAAATATTATTTAATTTATGTATAACTGAAAAATCTTGTAATTCTTCAGGAGAGTTGTCTCCAAAAAAAACAATTATGTTCTCATCTAAAAATAAGTTAGCTTGTTCACCAATACTTGTAATCTCAGATTGATATATCAACATTAAGCTTCAGAAACTTGATCCTCAGAAACTCCAGAAACAAAGTTCTCTTCTTTAATAAACTGTGCAAGTGGCCCTGCTGGAGTTGTGTCGTGAATATCGATTGTTGGCACACCTTTCATAGGATATACACCAATTCTTGCTGTTCCACCACAATCAATTACTGCACAAGCCATTGCTTTAAAGCTACCTTCTGGGGATGATTTAAAGCCATCAAAAGCTTCTGCTCCAGTTAAATCTGCAATTTTTTGGGCAACTGGATGAATTCCTCCACCAGTTATGCAAACGATATATTTTTTTTCGTCTGTTGGTTGTATTTCCAAAGGACCTCCCCATCCACTCGGTCCTGCTTGAACTTTTACTTTTTTATAATTTGACATTTTTCTCCTTTAAAAACTGTAACGCTCTGATTTTAGTCAGAGCGTTACAAATTTAAAAATTGTTAAGTTAAATCTTTACAAACCCAATGCAAATAAATAACCAACAACAACTGAGATTGGTCCAGTAATCATTCTACTTGTTAGAACTGCTGGGACTCCAACCGTAACTGTTTCAGGTTCCGCCTCACCAAGAGCCAGACCAACAGGTACAAAGTCACAACCAACCTGTGGGTTAATTGCAAACAATGCTGGAAGTGCCATTGAAACGTCAATGTTTCCACGTCCAATTTCTGTACCTATCAACACACCTACAATCTGGGCTATAACAGCACCAGGTCCGAGTAGTGGTGACAAAACAGGTATCGCACAAATGATACAAACGATCATGAGACCGCCTAAACTGCTTGCAAAACCCTTAATTCCATTAGCAATCGCATCACCAACACCGGTTTCTAAAATTAAACCAATGACAAATGTAACGAAAGCCATGAATGGAATTATTGTTTTTAAACATAAGTCGACAGCATCACGACCCGCTTGGAACAGTGTTCCAACCACGCCGCCAACTGAACGACCAATTCTTTCTATTAAAGCTTGCATTATTCAACACCTGCCTTTCTGGATGTCATAATGTTGTAGATAATATCAGTAACGATACCTCTAATTAAAATGACAACAAGACCAGCAAGAAGATATCTAACTGCCAAAGCAGTAACCATATCTGGTGCAACTATTTCTACACCTGCTGCAATCCCTAACCACACGAATAATTCTCCTCCATTTGCATGTGGAAAAATTCCCGTAATTGGATGTACAAAGCTTACTGCTGAATCATAAAAAGCTGGTTTGTGTTTTTCTGGTAAAAATGTACCGAATGTATAGCAAACTGGGTTTGTAAGCATAAACACCGCTACAAATGGAAGAAGAGTGTATCGTACAGGCATATACATTATCCCTTCTTGAGAAGCCCATTTTGCAAAGCCCTCAACTCTCTCCTCACCAATAAACTTGACCAAAGCATTTACTGCAGTCAAGAACACAACCACAATAGGAATAATTCCTGTTGTGAAACCAACAAATACATCAGCAGCGGTTCTAAATACTTGGATAAAGGCTTCTGCGCCTGCTACCAAAGCATCCATATCTCCCCCTCCTTAATTAATTTGTTAAATTACTATCTGCTTTACTTTGATATTTTTTAATCAAAGTGTCAGCTGCCATTTTGGCAGCTTCCCAGATAGGTTCTTTGTTTTCTGAATTAGCAATTTCATTTAATGTTTTACCATTAAATATTGGTACTTTTTGACTTTTAGCAAAAGTAGTTACCCCCTCTAAGGTAAGACCATCGACAACCGTAGTGTTTACGTCTGCAGAAATTGCTAGATAGATTTTTTTTCTCCCCCATTTAGGTTGATTAACACCTATTGCCACTTCTAATCCAGGACCTTTAATGCTGTTTACAGCATTTAAAAATCCCGTGGCTTGTTTTTTAGCAAGAGTCATCTGTAAAACCCACATTAATGCGAGAGTTACAAATATAATCCCTAAAGAATATGGTGAACTAGATAACACATTACATCCTTCAACTTAAATAGTTATTCTTATTTTACATAAATGATTTCTCGATTATTGGAAAAAGTCTGAAATTTAGAAAACCATGTAACCTTTAAGCTTCAAGTAGGTTGATATATATTGGTTTTTGTGAATTTGTGAAAGTTATTTTTAAATCATTTGCTCAAGTTTAAAAATGTCCTCTATAAAGGTTACTTTCATATTTCTCGGATCTCCTGGAATCACAACTGCTTCAAGTTCAGAGTATTTTGATACACATTCTGTTGTATCTACCGCCTGCCAGTTATCTAATTTAGCTAATTCGTACGATTTCCAAAGTTCTGATGCTGGAAAAATTTGTGGAGTTTGGATTTCTACAATTGTTTCTTGAATTTCTTCTTTTTTAAATTCCTGCTTTTTCATCAAGTTGTCTGAGTTAAATCCGGGAGCAGATGCCCCGTATTTAATTGCGACATTAATGAGTTCATCGAGAAGATAGCTAGGAAGTAGAGGTCTTGCGCCATCGTGAATTAATATCAAATCTTCCTCATTAACGTCAGGCCGTTCTTTAAGATATACGAGTCCTTGGTACTCACTTTCATGTCTGGTATCACCACCAATTGTTACACCAGATAATTTATTGGGATTTACAAGTTCGATTACATTATTAGTTTTTTCCCAATCTTCATCTCTTACTACAAGTAAAATTGAGTCTACCTTATCAGAATTATCTAGAGTTTCTAAAGCCCAAGATAAAGCAGGCTTTCCACCAATTGGAAAGTATACTTTATTTTCCTCATTATTAAATCTATCACTAGATCCACCTGCTAATAGTATTGAATGTACTTTCAACTTATAATTTCTTGGATAGCAGTTCTTATCTCATCAGCATTTTTTTGTGACAATATTGTTTCTTTAATAGGTGCTTTGTTGATTTTTGAATGTGTATTTAAAACATCAAACACAAATGGGGCAGCCGATGGAGCCATGCTGAATGTTTTTAAACCAAGTACGTATAATGCAAATGCTGCAACTGGATCAGAAGACATTTCTCCACAAACTGATACTTCAATATTATTTTTGTCAGAGCAGTCAATTACATTTGATATTGCTCTCAGCACAGCAGGATGGAGTGGGTCTTGGTAGTGACCTAAATTACTATTACCACGATCAGCAGCCATTATGTATTGTGTTAAATCATTTGTTCCTATGGATATAAAATCAACAATTTCTGAAAACTTGTCAGCAATAAATGCAGATGCTGGTGTCTCAACCATAATTCCCATTGGGGGAGCTTCAACATTAAGTTCTTTAGCTACTTTAGTAACAAACGCTTTAGCCTCTACATAGTCTTCTATTGTGGAAATCATAGGAAACATAATTTTTATTCTTTCTAGTGATTCAGAACTTAAAATTGATTTTATTTGAGAATCAAATAACTCTAAATTGCCCAGGGATAATCTGATGCCCCTTACACCTAGAAATGGATTTTCCTCAATGGGCAAATTGAGATAGTCTACTTGTTTATCGCCACCTATATCAAGAGTTCTATAAACAATTGTTCCAGTAAATTTTTTAGTTATTTCTTCGAGAACTCTGCTTTGTTGTTCAAGTGTTGGGATAGTTGAGTTATCAAGATATATAAATTCTGACCTAAATAAGCCAATAGAATTTAAAAATGGATGACTATATGCATTGATCTCTTCTAAAGATCCGATATTGACTCTAAATTCAAATCCTAAATTCCTATATTTTTTTTCTGTGAAATTTTGAATTAGATCTTCAATTTTGCTTTGTTTTTGCTCCAAAGCAGAAATATCACTATCACTTGGTGAAACAGTAACATCTCCCGTGCTGCCATCAATTGAGATGGTCTTGCCATTAGTAATTTGGTCTAATTGTTCTTTAATTCCAATTACACATGGAATGCCTAAATTTTTTGCAACAATAACCGCATGTGAAGTGAGCCCTCCTTCTTTTAATACAATTCCATTTACTTTACTCAAGTCCATTGATGATGTATCTGCAGGTGTTAAGTCATTGGCAATTAAAATCGTATTATCTAAAAGTGAAACCTCTCTTTCAATATCTTGCATGTTAAAAACTAGATGTTTTCCTACAGAAACAATATCTTCAGCTCGTTGTTTAAAATATTCATCCTCCATAGATTCAAACATTTTTGCAGTAGATGTAAATACATCGTAAACCTCTGAAATTGCTGGTTCTGGATGTTGATTGAGTTGGCCTAATATTTCAGGATCCTGAAGTATCAATATATATGCATCCAATATATCAGCTTCGTCATTTCTGTCTTTTGAACGAAATTCATTAATTTGTGAATTAAATTTATCAATTAGTTGTTTACTAGCTTCTTTGTGAGAAAAAGTAGCTTCTATATCAAAATCTATCTCATTCTCATATACAAATGATGAGCCTATCGCTACACCTAATGAAGCACCTAACCCCTTAACATTTGTCATAAATACATCAAACCTTATATAAAAATTTTCTTTAAAAATTTCTTATTATTCAAAAGTATTATTACTTTAAATTATATGCAAATTTTAGTGCTTGAAATCAATACTTCTATTACTTTGTTCAATTTAAGTGATCAAAACGGTTCACTTAAATTTGAAAATTTAGGAGAGGTTCAAGATTCAAACAATTTAAATTTTAACGATGATACGGAGTGCGTAATAATAGACTCAACAGCACCTGAAGAACCAAAGCTTTCAATGTTGTTAGGCAACTTGATTAGCTCTAATTACAAAATAACTACTAACAATGTAACTAATGCTATTAAGAAGATAAACACCGATGGTCAAATAGTCGAACACCTTAATAGAGAAGAATATATAAGGTTATCTACCCCGTCAAAAGCAACTGTTGGAATGGTTAAATCTTACTTTAATAAATACCCATCATGGAGCTTCAACAAATTTATGGCTTTACATAATTCTTACTATGACGAATATAAGGCACTTGAGCCTGAAGTCTATTTAGAATCTAAATAAACCTGAGTTATTCCAGCAAGAATAACTAAACCAAAACCAAAGTATTGCAACCCTTTTAAAGATTCATTTAAAATTAAAGCCCCGATGACCACTCCTGTGACGGGTTCCAAATACGTTATTGTTCCAATTGATAAAGGTGTAATAATTTTTACTACATACCAATAGGTAGCTAAACCTACGCCTGTTAAAAAGAATCCTAAAAATACGCTAACTGCCAAATTATCTATCATCCAATCAAACCCAGAAACTGTAAATGGAGATAAACAAAGAGCTGCAAAAATTACTTGTATAAACGCAACGTTTAAGCCGCCATATTCCTTTGACTTTTCTGAGCCATAGATAATTAGGAACGCAAGAGTTATTGCACTGGTAATCCCATAAACTACTCCGATTGGTGAAGCAATAGTTGAAATGTCTAAAAGGAAAAACAAACCAAAGAATCCAGCAAGAATTATTAAGATTTGGAATCTTTCAACTTTTTGACCTCTGAATGTTTCGATAAAGATTACAAAAATTGGATATGAGAAAACAAGCCCAATGCCAACTGCAACACTGTTAAGTTCTATAGATTTGAACATAGTTGACCAATGAATTGCCAACAAAGGTCCTAATACAAATCCAGAATTGAGCAATTGTCTAGTTATGCCCCTTTTCTTTAGGACAAATATTAATAAAAAAATTGATCCTAAAAATGTTCTAATACCTACAAGTGAAAGAGAGCTAATGTTTGAAGTTCTTATAATTAGAGGGATTGTGCCCCAAGAAATAGCTAAGAGACTTATTAAAAAATAGGCTCTAAGTTTTAGATTCAAACTTACTGCTGTTCTTGTTTTGAGTAATTGCTAAATTGGGTAAATTCTTTACTAAAGAAAAGCTCAACTTTTCCAGTTTGTCCAGATCTGTTCTTTACAATATTAACTTCAGCCACACCTGGTATTTCAGTTCCAGGATTGTAATAATCGTCTCTGTAGAGCATCATTACAATATCTGCATCTTGCTCAATCGCACCTGATTCACGCAAGTCGCCCAATCTTGGTCTTTTATCCTCTCTTGCTTCTGCTGCTCTGTTTAACTGTGAGAGGGCAAGTATTGGTACTCTTAATTCACGAGCTAAGTTTTTTAAATTTCTGCTGATTTCTGCAATTTCTTGCTGTCTATTGTCTCCAGAAGAGCTTTGCATAAGTTGAAGATAGTCAACAATAATTAAATCTAGACCCTTTGATGATTTGAGCCTTCTAGACTTAGCTCTAATATCCGTAACTGTGATTACAGGTGCGTCATCAAAATAAAGTGGAAGGTTGTTGACTTTAGATGCAGCTTCTACAACTCTTGACCACTTTTCAGCTCCTAGTTGTCCTTTTCTAGCATCTCCTGAAGTAACTTTTGCTTCAGAAAATAAAACTCTCTGTACCAATTCTTCTTTTGTCATCTCAAGAGAGAAAAATGCAACGACCTTGTCTTCTTTTGCAACATTAGTTGCAATGTTTAATCCAAGTGAAGATTTACCCATGCTGGGTCTTGATGCAAGAACTACTAGATTTCCTTCTTGAAGCCCTGATAAATAATAATCGAGATCAGAAAAATAAGTTGGAAGTCCTGATAAACCAGTACCACGGTTTTCAATCTCTTCAATTCTCTCAATAGCACTTTCTAATACATCATTAACTCCAACCAATCCATCTCCAATAGCATCATCAGACGCAGTAAAAATAGTTTGTTCAGCTTCATCAAGAACGCTATGAATTTCTTTATCCATAGCCATTGCAAGAAGCTCAATTCTTCCACTGGCTTTTAACAATTTCCTTCTATGAGAGTGTTCTAGGACTATTTCAATATATCTTTCAAAGTTTGCTGAACTTGGAACATTATCTACTAAACGTGCAATGTATGAAGCATTTATTGATTTAGAGTTTTTTGAATCTTTAAATATTAACTCTGAAACTGTAACCGTATCGATTGGTTTTCCAGTATCAAACAAGCCTTTCATAGCTTCATAAACTGTTTGATTTGAAGGACTATAGAAGTCGGCTGGCCTAACTTCTTCCATTAATCTAGAGACAGCATCTCTGGATAGCAAAGCACTGCCTAAAAGTGCCTCTTCTGCTTCAAGACTATGTGGTGGGACTTTACCTAAAGATTGACTGTCTCTTGATGAAAGTGCTTCAGGACCTGCCATTATTTTGTTTCAGGTATTACTTCTAAAGTTGTTTCAAATTGTGTATCTGGACCTAATACAACAGAAATTGTATGCAATCCTATTTCTTTAACTTGATTTTCTGCGACAACTTGTTCATTTTCAAGCCTAAATCCTGAAAATGTTTCAATTGCATCAACAATTTGTTCTTCACTAACTGCTGCATAAAGAGTTCCTTCATCTGTTGTGTTCTGTGAAATAACAATTTTTGCATCAGCAAGTGCCGCTTTTATTGATTCAGCTAATTCATCATTAGCTTGTGCTTGCATTTCTCTTTTTTCTTGTAACTTCTCAGCAAATTTTAGATTGCTTGAAGTAGCAACCATTGCAAGTTTTTTAGGTAGAAGATAGTTCCTAGCATATCCTTTAGCTACATCAACCACATCTCCTTTTCTTCCAAGAGACTTTACATCGGAGTTGAGAATAAGTTTCATCTTCTGTTGTAACTTTGCTTATACGAACTTGTAGTTACATAAGGAAGTAAAGCTAATTCTCTAGCAACTTTGATTAGACGAGCAACTTTTGCTTGTTCTTGTTTTGTGATTCCTGTAATTAAACTAGATCTGATTTTTCCTCTATCAGAAACAAATTTCTCAAGTAACTTTACATCTTTGTAAGTTGCGTTTTCTATTTGCTGCTTTGTAATTCTTCTTTGTTTAGGAGCTTCATATTTTGAAGATCTTCTTCCACTAGTTTTTTTTCCATTTGCCATAATAAATCTCCTTAAAACGGTGCTTCGTCTTCTTCGTAGTTTTCTCTAGCTACTGGTTCCTGAGATGAACCCATACCACCGGATACTCTTTCTATATTTGCTTTTGCCCATCTCAAACTTGGAGCTATTTCATCGATTGAGAGGTCAACAATTGAACGATTTTGACCGTCCTGTGTTTCCCACGATCTGTAATTTAATCTTCCAACTACAACTACTCTCATTCCTTTTTGTAATGAAGCAGCAGCGTTTTCTGCCATATCATTCCAAACTGTTCCTTGAAAAAACATTGGATCTCCTTCTTCCCAAGATCCATCAGAATTTCTTTTTCTTTTATTTTGAGCAATTCGAATTTCTGCGAGAGTTGCGCCACCGTCAGTTACCCTAACTTCAGGATCTGCGGTTAAATTTCCTACTATTGTTACTGTGTTATCTACCATTTTTATATACCTCTAGCTTTCCATCTTTAACACTTTGTGTCTAATGACATCATCAGATATTTTTAGCACTCTATCAAGCTCTGCGGGAACATTTGAAGGGCTTTCAAAGCTTGTTATTGTATATATTCCCTCTTTGAATGTATCAATTTCATAAGCCAGCTTTCTTCTCTGCCAAACTCCTTGTTCAGACACATTACCACCACCATTTGAAATAACTTCTGAAACGGATTTGTTTACTGATTCAACGATTGATTCGTCTGCTGTAGGTCTCACTATCGAGACTAAGTCATATTTATTCATTTTTCTCCTATGGACACTTGTACGTGGCTTCTTTCGAAGCAGGTACTAATTAATTTAATACTAAATATGTACTATGACAGAATTTTTTTAATTTCTTTTTTCCACTCTTTGAGTGAATCTTGAATATCAGAACCCATATCGTAGGAATGTTCTTCACCTGGAAAATCAGAGTTTTCTATGTCTTTTTTATATTCAACTAGTGCTTTAACTGTTGAATCATATTGCTCACCATATCTCTTAACGAATTTAGCATCTATATATTCTTTAGATTTCATGCCAATGAGATCATGGATTACAAGAACTTGTCCGTCTGTATATTTCCCAGCACCTATACCTATTGTTGGTATTGTTAAATTCTCTGAGATAGATTGAGCAACAATAGTAGGAACTCCCTCTAAAACAATTGCAAAGCATCCTGTTTCTTGCAAAAGAAGGGCATCTTCGAAAAGTTTTTTAGCTAAATCTAAAGTTTTACCTTGAATTTTGTACCCCCCCATTAAGTTTTTTGATTGTGGGGTTAAACCCAAATGGCCCATAACTGGTATTTCAGCATCAATTAATGCGTTTATGACTTCTTTTCTTTTTTCTCCACCCTCTACTTTTACGGCATCTGCTCTGCCTTCTTGAATAAATCTTCCAGCATTCTTTAATGAATCAGAAACATTTATGTGATATGACAAATAAGGCATATCTGCAACAACTAATGAGGACGGTTTAGCATTTGTAACTGCCTTTACATGGTGTAGCATTTCATCAACAGTCACAGACAGTGTATCGTCATGACCTAAAACAACCTGTGCTAAAGAATCACCAACTAAAATAATGTCAATTTCAGCCTCTGAAACTGCTTTAGCGGTTGGATAATCATAAGCAGTCATCATAGAGATAACACGATTGCCTTTTAAGTTATTAATATAAGGTACTGTTTTTTTCATTTTCCTCTCTCCGCTTTAATAAGTCGAAGGATTCATATCTATTCTATTAAATTTTTACGATTAAACAAGATACTTATTGATATGATTTATTATTTTTAAATATTGCCAATAACATCACTATGTGAGTTATTTAAAATATTTATTCTTATTAATATTTATATCATGTTCAGTAGCTAGTTCAGGAGTTGTAATGAATGAAAATGGATACGAAAAAGCTTATTTTGCCGGTGGTTGCTTTTGGTGTATGGAGCCTCCATTTGAAGCAATGGAAGGTGTGATTGAAGCAACATCAGGATATATGGGAGGTACTACAGAAAATCCTACATATGAAGATGTCACTACAGGCGAGACTGGACATGCAGAAGTTGTAGAAATCTTATTTGACCCAAAAACTGTCACATATGAAGAGTTGTTAGAAGTATTCTGGAGAAATATTGATCCAACAGCATTGAATTATCAATTTGCAGATGTTGGGTCACAATATAGAACTGAGATTTTTACAGTTGGCAGTGAACAAAAGGAATTAGCCGAACAATCCAAAGTCGAATTAGAAAATTCAGGTAAATTTAATAAGCCAATTGTTACTGCAATTTCAGAAGCACCTGCATTTTATATCGCTGAAGAATATCATCAGGACTTTTATAAAAAGCAAAGTATGCGTTATCAAATGTATGCAAAAGCTAGTGGAAGAAAAGGGTTTCTCGAAGACACTTGGGGAGAAGACTAATACATAATTGTTTTAGTCAAATGATGAGGTCTCTCGTCAGCATGAAAATCAGTCCATAGTTTGAAATCTAGTTGTGGAATTATAATTTTTTCTTCCTCATTTTTACAATTATTTATAAGCTCTGTTAATTTTGCTGTTACATATATTGAAGTAGATCTGATTTCAATTTCCTCAATAGAGTCTCTATCTATAAGAATTCCTGAATCTATTTTTTCTTTTAATCCAAATGAGTATTTAACAATTCCAAAACTCTCTAGTGCAACTGGAATAATATAATCAGCAAATGCTGTCATGTTCTCCATGTCCTCTATGTAAAAATGTCTTTTTGAAAGCTCTCTGTGGATTCCCCAGAATGCTAGCTGAGCCAATTTAAGAAAATATACCTTTTCATTTTCAAAAAATGAATGATCATCAAACCTTTTAAAATCTCTTACTAATCTTTCAACCAATCCCTCTCCATTGTCATAAAGTTTTTTGGGCCCATCCTCTATGAAATTTATCCAATCACCATCGTATTTTGTAACTAAAGTGTCTCCAACATTATTAAGTATTTCGACTTTTTCATCTGCCATAGGCATTTCAATATTCCCAGTAAAAATTCTCTTGAATTCTTTTAGGTCCATGTCTCTCATATAGTGACCCTGGGTAAGAGGGACTCCTTCAAGTAAAGCCTTTTCGATTTGATAAACCATTGCATCAGTATCCGATAAGTTCTCAATTTTATATTTCACAGAAGTCGAAAAATCAGTAAATACAAAGTTTAGAGTATTTATTAACATTATTTTTCTTATATATTCCACGGGAACAATGTTTGGATTTCCTTCATAACTGATTCCAAAATCTTCTTTGCTTAAGTTGATCGCTACTTCATGTAATTTTTCTATATCTATTTCCAAACAAGAAAGTTGAGGAATGACTTTTGAAACCGATGATAAAACTTGGGATCCCCAATTAATTTCCATGTAAAAATCCTAATAGATTTTAAACAAATAATTTTTTATACTTTTAGATTATGAAACCAAAAATATGTGTTGTT
>Ga0255770_10002285_pt1 | contig 17378 bp, 10 predicted proteins | sample 071ome_22_FD_179968 | JGI IMG/M metagenome (GOLD analysis project Ga0255770, IMG submission 179968) | Coastal salt marsh microbial communities from the Groves Creek Marsh, Skidaway Island, Georgia - 071404AT metaG (version 2) | ecosystem: Environmental > Aquatic > Marine > Intertidal zone >... | reverse complement strand
GTCGAGTCGAGTCGAGTCGAGTCCAGTCCAGTCGAGTCGAGTCGAGTCGAGTCGAGTCGACGCCTTCACGGGAGGCGTGGTGCACTCGGGACGGTGTGGGACCGTCCCGGCGTATGTTTCAATAGTGTAACGCGAGAACGCGCATCATTCGCTGGATTGGAAAAGCATCCACCCAAGGTCCGGCGGAACGGTTCAGATGGATGATCGGTGAATAGATGGACTCCTATGTGATTGAATTAAAATGTATTTTTATATATGTAGATACTCTTTCATAGATATCAAATACGATGTATGCGAGCGCTAAAAAGTTGCTTCGGCCTGCGATGTATCCGCGCCCCCGAGTCGGCGCTCGGGTCTCCGATCGGGTCGAGTCGTCGACGCCTTCACTCCTCGGTCGCGACCAGGGCGCGTCGTCAATCCGCGTCTGCTCGGCACCGCGCGCGCCCGGCGTATCTCTCGACGCGAGGACACCGCGCGCGCGGCGCTCGCACGAGTCGAAACTCCGTAAAACGTCGCGCGGCGATCGCCACCGATCGACGCGATCGAACGTCCCGCGACGGGCGACGATCGCCGCGCGCGCGCCATGTTGGCGAAACCGACGAATGCGCCCGCGCGCGACGTCGTCGTGCGCGACCACAGGGAATCCACGGGGGCGCAGCGCGTGGAGCGGAAAAAAGGTGCGCGCGTGGGAGACGGGTTTTTGTGTCGCGTACCGTCTCGCGCGCGTCGTCGCGACGTCTCGCGCGCGTCGGACCCGGACGGACGGATGGCGTGACGCTGGATGATGGGTCGGTTGACGCGCGCGGCGTGGGGGGGATATCCCCACGGGGGCGCGCGCGATGGGGTCGTGGATTGTGTGTGTGTTGACTTTATGTACACGGTGGTCGTGTGTGTTCCAATATGTGGTTTATACACACAGGATGGCTTTTATGTACAAAGTGGATCACCGTGGGGAAATATCATCCATCCAGCGCGGCGAAAAGTGGAAAGATATTTTGCAATCCACCGTCATCCGACTCGGACACTTGTCGCTCGGGTGGGGGGATGGAAGGAACGAAGGAACGAATGACTGACGCGAACGACTGCCGTGTTTTCTCGACCTAGGTGTGGCGTGGACGGAAGAGGAGCATAAGAACTTTCTGATCGGGTTGCAAAAACTCGGGAAAGGGGACTGGCGCGGCATCTCGAGACACTTCGTCACGACGAGGACGCCGACGCAGGTGGCGTCTCACGCGCAAAAGTACTTCATCAGGCAAACGAACGTGAGCAAGCGGAAGAGACGGTCGAGTTTGTTTGATATCGTCGCCGCGCCGACGGAAGATGGTGAACCGGGGTCGATGGTGGTGCAGAGAGCCACGACGAATGGGTCGCACAAGTCAAACGGTTCGACGAAGGCGAACGGCGTGCACAAGTCAAACGGCGGAGTCCACAAGAACCATCATCATCACACTCACCACAACGGTCATGGGAATGCGCACACTAACGCGGACCACGGAAATGATCTTCGTAAGGTCGACAGAACGACGCAATATTACCATAAAGCGGCGAATGGAAGCGCGTTGACTGCGTCTTTGTCCAATTTGGCTGATATGGCGTCTCGCGAAGCGCACTACGTCGCCACCATTCCACATTATCACCCTCAAATGAACGCGTGGATGCATCAAAACATGGGTCAGGACGGCGTCAAGCAAGAAAACGGAGCTCAAGTCAACGTTGACGGCGCGGAAAACGCCGCGATGTCACCCATGGTTGGCGTCATGGGCATGCCGTACGGGATTCCTCCCTCGATGCAATCGCACATGTTTGACGCGTACAACCAAGCCATGGCCCAATACATGGCGCAGTTGCAAGCGATATCGACGCAACAAGGTGACGGAATGAGTCGAGTGAATCATATCAACCAAATGAATCAGATGAATCAAATGGCTTGGATGGCTCAACAAAACATGGCGTACCAAGTGGCGGCGCAAGACTACGCCGTGGCTACCCAACCGGAGGCGCCGAATGGACGAAACGTCAACTTTTGCCGACCAACCGCGATATACGCCGCGAAATTGGCACAAGAAGGTCAACAACCTCGAAAGCCGGCGAGCGGCGGAGCTTAAAAAAGCGAGTCGCCGAAACAAAGAACCAAGATCAATGTACCAACAGCGCACTTACGCACGCACGCACGCAATGTACACCCTCAAAGTCACGCACATTCACCTTCACTTGTACGATCACGCACTCTCGCGTGAATCACGAATTGTTGTACCTTACTCGCAACATCGGACGCAGTTCATCGGGGCGTACCATCTCTAGAACTAGAAGTATCGGATGTAAGGATCATGAGCACATGCCAAAGCGAGCGACGTACATTCCGCGAGGCAACGTATGTCTCCGAGAGAGAAGAAAACCTACCTCATTTTTTGGACGTGACCGACATGAATAGCCTCGCGAGAAGGAAAATTCAAGACAGAGAAGCCGCCTTGTTGCTGCGCGAGTTCAAGTGCCTCGAGCGGCAGTGCGCGGATGGGTTCTTGCTCAAGAACTTGTCATTGGCTGAGGGCGACATATCGAGATGGCGGTTTCAACTCGACTCTTCATGTTTCGACACGTCATGTCCCGGCGGTAAAACTCTCGCAGAAGATCTCGAGAAGCTCAAGGCGAGCCACGGTACGGATAACATTCTTGTCGAGGTTTCTTTCCCGCACGGCGAGTGGCCAGTATTCGCGCCACTTGTCCGCGTTGTGAGGCCGCGCTGCGTCTGGTATACCGGTCACGTGACGGCTGGAGGAGGCATATGTCTTCCAACTCTCGTCACCGGGATCGAGAACGGTTGGAACTCTTCGATTTCGCTCGCTACTATCGTTGAGCTTGTGAAATGGGCGATGATTCACTGTGACACGACGCTTATTGAGACGGTGAACGGTCAACAACTCGCGGGACCTCTACGAATCGATTTAGATGAAACATATTCTTACGATGTGCTGAGCGAGTATTCTGAGTACGCCGCTTTAGCTGCATTCGATCGCGCCGTCGTACATCATCGAGTCCACGGATGGTAGCGCCTAGGACTTTGGGAAATTCACCACACGGGACGACCACTCGTCGTTGATGATTTGAGAAATACTCTGCACGCGTTGACAAATTTCATTCGAGTGCTTCGGATCGAGATACTTTCCAAACTTGGCTGCGAATTTGTCTGGATGCCAACGCAGAGACGCCCGCTTGAACGCCCTTCTGTACGCGGCTGATGACTCCTCGTGTTTGGATTCCTTGTTTGCATCGCGTCGTTTGGTCCACCTTTCCAACGCAGCCATCTGCGTGAGCATGACGCTCTCGTCCGGTGGCCATGGAATGTCGCACATCTGAATGACGACGTGCTTTGAAGAATCGCTGAAACGTATTTTCTTGATGCGTTCATCGAGCTTTGACCACGAAGATTCGTACAGCGACCATGCGTTCATCAAAGCATACGCCTCGGCTTCGCCGCTGATTTGAGCATCTAAAGCTTCAGTCATGGCCTCAGCCGCGCGTTCAGCCGCGCGCTCGGCGTCTAATTGACTCGTACTGTATGCATTTTCGATCGTATCCATCTCCGTTAGCCTGCGCCTGATTTCCTCCATCTCCGCCTCCATCTCCGCTCGCCTCGCGCGTTCCTCCTGCACCTCTCGCACCCGCCGCATTTGTTCCTCAACTTCGCGTCTCGCCCGATTACCGCGAGCGAGCCGCCGTCGGGATATCTCACGCTCATTCGCCGCGAATTCGGCCGCGTTCGTCTCCTCGTCCTCGTCCTCATCCGTCGACTCCATCTCCCCGCGTCGGCGCAGACTTTGTCTCCGAAGCGGATTGTAGTGCCCCATCCCCGTCCGTCCTCGTGCGTGTCTCCCCACCGATCGCCGCACGCGCCCGTTCGAACGCTCGCGTCGATTTTTTTCCGCGCGCGTCTCGCCGATCACGCGTCGCCGCGCCCCCCTCGCGGGTTCGAACCGCGTGCGTTTCGCGCGTGGTGACGAGTAACGCACGACGGACGCCAAGCGCAGTCACCCCGTCACATCGCGTCGCGCGCGAACGCACCGATGGACGGATCGTACGCGGTGCGCCCCCGCGCGCGCGCCAAGGGAAACGATGCCTCGAGATCGGTGCCGCACCCGCCGGGGTACGACCCGCGCGCGCGCGGTGGTGAGACGACGCGCTCGCGCGACGCCGATCGAACGACGAGCTCGACGGGGACGACGACCACCGCCGCGACGATGGACGAGAGCGCGATGGAGCGCGAGCGGAGCAAGCTCAGGGAACGACGCGCGTTTGCCTTTGCGAAATCATCCATGAGTTCGATCGCGATGATGGTGTTCATGATGTGGATGAGCGGCAACTCGGTGCAAGTGTTTAGCATCATGGCCGTCTTCGGCGGCGTGGCGCAGACGACCAAGGCCATCTTACACTCCAGGGCGACGTTCGAGAGGTTCGTGGACGGCGATAAGAACGTGAGCGTGGCGGTGCCGAGATTGATGTTTTGCGGGATACAGTTGATCGGACTGTATCTGGCGCTGAATAAACTCAACAACATGGGACTCTTGCCGACGCACGCGTCGGACTGGGTGAGCGGGATGAAACCGCCGCGACAGCTAGAGCGCGCGTACGGCGGCATGGAGTTGTGATCGATACGCGAGTGATTCGCATCAAGTCGACGAGCGCGTCGTCTCGTCGGTAGTCGTAGCTTTTAATTCCAAATTTGAAACAATAGTCTCGTGCTTCGTCGGCGTTCAAATCACGAGAGACACCTCAGCTGGAAGGCACTCGTCGTCGCGCGTCGTGTCGAAGCGCCCGTACCGCGAGAGCCCGCCAAGAGTGAAGGGAGCGCGAGATGTCATCTCTGATCACGTCCAGACTGGCGCAAGAGCGCAAGGACTGGCGCAAAGACCACCCGCACGGTTTCATCGCGAAACCATCGACGACTCGGGACGCCAAAGGTGACGTGACGACGAATCTGCAGGTGTGGGACTGTAAGATCCCAGGGAAGCCCGACACGCCCTGGGCCGGAGGGCTGTATCCGCTCAGGTTGGAGTTCGGACACGATTACCCGGCGAAACCTCCCCGGGTGGCGTTTCCAGCTGGATTCTTTCACCCAAACGTGTATCCAACCGGCAAGGTGTGCTTGAGCATTCTGAACGAAGAGAAGGGGTGGAAACCGTCCGTCTCCATCAAGCAAATTTTGGTTGGAGTGCAGGAGTTACTGGATTCGCCGAACATGCACGATCCAGCGCAGGCAGAGGCGTACGATCAGTTGCGGCGATCGAAAGCAAACTACGTCAAGCGCGTCAAGGAACAGGCGAAGAGATACGGTAGTCACTCCGGTGGAGCTGGCGATGAAATCGTCGTTCTGTGAGGGAATTCATTCATGCTCTTAGTTTGTAACAATCAAATTTTAGTGGTAGCATACATTCTCCGACTCAAATGGAGTCATCATCGCGCGCTTCATCACACACCACGTTTTAGTCAAGCGTTTCATCGTGCAGGTGCTTGAGAAACTTCATCATGTCCAGATAATCCGCGCACGAGTAAGCCTCCTTGTTCGCCTCGAACAGTTGCAAAATTTTGTGTAAACGCTTTCTGTCCCGCTCGGGTGAATATCCCTCTTTGGCGAGCAAATACTGTCTAAGACGCCGGTAGTCCGCCTCCATGCCCATTGGATCATCGTAACGTCTGTCTTCGATCATGGCTGAATTTTCCCACGCAATTCGAAGATCTTTCAACAATTCAGGAATCGAAACTTGGATTTCAACTTCATCGAGCAGAAACTTGATGGTTTCGAAATCTATATTTTCAGCCGCTTGATGCGCGAAGAACTTTTCTTGTTGTCGCAGCGGAGAGTGAACATCTTTCCAAAAGCATCTCAACGCACTCACGTTTGAACAGAAAATTGCGCTCTCGACGTGCGATCGATCCACCTGGATACCGTTATCAATCAACCAGCGCACTATATCTGCGCCATGAACAGTGCTCCAATTATTTATCAATGTGGTGAGGTGATTACTCGTCGGCGCCGCCCCTTCCTTGGCGAGGAACTCCAAGTAAGGCACCATCGAATGTGAAATCAACCCAGTGTTGATTAGAAATTCGGTATAGAAATCAGGAAAGACGTTTGGAGAAGGAAAGTATTTGGCTCTGTTGTCGTTGAAAATGTCTTTAAAAATCTCAAACTTGTCCGTTCGCATCGCCCATCTCAGAGCATTTCTCGCGTCGTACTGAACGTTGTTGCTTTGCATCCAACGAAAAGATTCTTCAGCTTTCGGATTCTGAAACAGTTTCTGCATCGTCGAAGAGTAAGAGGAGGTCAAACAAGACCAAGAAGGGTTGTTGTCGATGCAGCTCTTGCATTGCGCGAGCACCGCATCGAGCGTGCAGGTACAGATCCCCGGTTCACGGACGCAACGAGTTTTCGTCTCTGGTGCCTTCTTCGGTGCTGTTTTAGCTTTCTTCACCTTTGAAGCGCGCGACGCATTGCTCGCGGCGTTACCACCCTCTGCCATTTTTGTTTTCTTTTTCTGCTCACCGAGCGCGTCGGTCGTGTCGCGAAGTCGAGCGACGCGCGTCGAGAAGTGTCGGGCTTTTCTGCTTTCTCGGATTTCATGACGAGCGCATCGATTGAACAATGTGAAAAATCCATCGCTCGCGATCTGCAGTTCTTCTAATGAGCTGAAATCGATATTTCATCTCAGAGCTATTATTTCTAAATTGCTATTTTACATTTGAGCGATGATGATCAAGCGCTACGCCGTCTTTGGACGCATGGGACGCAACGGCATCGCTGATCCATCAGAGGTCCGCGTGAACTCAAACAACACCGCCGGAGATCTGTAGATACGTATGAGGAGCCAGTATAGGCGCTCTTCCAATAAGAAGTCGCGTACTTGACGAGCGCTATAAATATCGCTGCATAGTGATATGAGGCGATGCGTCGAAGGTAAATCGATGTGCTGAATACTACCGACCAAATTGTTCGTGAATCCTCTCACGATCGACGACAGCGTCAAAATGTATACGACATACACACCAGTGAGACCACCGACAAACTGGCTGAATGTGGCGAAAACGCCGGTAGGAACTTCAGAAGATATCAGGACGATTTCTGGACCGTTTTCGAACGCGTGACAAGGCTGCCACCAATTTAGGCGTTGACGTCCATTCGTGGATGTGCCGCGTTTTGCCGTCACGTAAGTGCCACAATCGACCGACCACCACGGCGCCGTCGAATTGATACTGTTCAGAGCTAGTGTACAGCTTACGCTTTGCTCACTCGAATATTTCGGCACCGGTCTACCTTTTCCGTGTAAATGCCACACTCGTGGGTAAATATCTTCAAGGAAAACATTTATCTGTTCTCCGTTTATCACTCTGATCAAGGCTTCCGCTTCCTCCTGCGAAAACTCGTAATCGATGCCATCGGAGTACAAAATGGGATTGTCCAGGGGTAGGTGACGTTTAAATATCCAACCTGTGTTTAGACTGGCACCCTTTGAGAGTGACTTTTTCAGAGCTTCGATCGACGGTGGAGGCATTGACCAAACCGAATCGCTGTCTCGTGCGAGGCATACTTCTTGAATCTGACCCGGTTTGTTTATCAGTGGCATCGGAGCATCTGTTCGTAATGCCTGCCACGACGCAGTTTGAATAGTTTTCCTAAAACCACCGTCGAAGATGGGGTACGTGAAAGTGTTCTCAGCTCCGATCAAACTCATGTTGAAGCGTACGTCGTACACCGGATTGATGTCAACTTGTGGGTTGGACGTGCTGAATACGAAGAACGGCACCACTAGCAAGCTGAAGATGATTGTGAATAGACCGCCTCCTTCGAGGAACACTTTTTTCCACCACGGCTGCGGTGCTCCGAACGGGTGATATTTTCTGTACGTATTGTTACGCACGTTGATTCTGAACAAATCCCGCGAGATATTCTCGAGCTTTAACCAATCGTAAAGATCCAGGGCGCTATCCGTGCACGCGTACTCGAGCAAGACGCGTAACTCGTACATGAACGGTATGGAAAAGTACGTCATGAAAGCACCGAACGAAATTATATCAGATCGTTGGAAAATCAAGCTGTTTGTGAATACTTCGGCGGGGAAGCCAGAGCGAATTTGGCGGGCCCCTAGTCCGAAGGATACAGACTTTACCAAGAAGAAAAACTGTAAATACGAATGATGAGTCGTTGTATTGTTGTGGTAAATCCTCAAAAGAAATGCAACGAACCCGGCGTACGTCAAGTAATGATAGAAGACTTTAGCAACCTTTGCTTTCTTCATGTAAATGACTCCGTCGGCGACGATGAGCACCAGACAGACAAACACCGAGACGACGTAGTCAATTTTGAACAAGCCTTGATAGTAGGTTTCCACCAGCGCATCGGAGTCAGAGTCCACGGTGCTTTGGTAGAAGATAGCGACGAAAATGATTGCCAAGATATCAAAGCAAAGCGTTGCGGTGTAGAAATCTTGCCCCTCTTGATGGAAACCGCGAACCGATGTGAGACCTAGCGGCAGAGCGTCCGCATCGCCGGCGGCTTCTCGCAGCTGCAAGGCTTTCAAAGTTTTACTCACTTCGGCACTAGGGCACAACAGTGACGTAGACGCAAGAATACGAAATATCGCGACGGAGTGTTCTGGATCGTTCTGCAAACCTTCAGCGTCTGCTTGGACGAATTCAAGCGTGTAGTACGTTGATGGCGCGTCGCCAGACAACATCTGATGACTGACGAGAGCTTCGTTCACGCGCGCTGTCATGTCATCCCAATCGGTCAGTGTGCTTTTTTCTGATAACACAGAAAGTGACACGAATGAAGGTCCGTACTCCGCCTCTTCAGTCAAGATGCGCTGAAAGAAATTATCAGCTTCCGCCAGAATACTTCGCGACACCTCAATGTGCAGAGGCGAAGACTCTGCATCCGTGTGGAGCTCGTAAGTGCCAATGTTAAAATTCTTCAATCGTGAAAAGATGGCATCAATAGCGAATGATCTTTCGTCGTTCTCATCATCTGGCTCATCCGTCTTTGCGTTGTCAACATGCACAAGAGTTTGTTGCGCGTTGTGATGTATCATCACGACAACGTACGCCATGAATGCACCAATCACGTTGGGTATAAACGCAACATTCGCAGTGGAAAACCCGAATATCAAAGGTACGTACGAGCACATCGTCACATCCGTACACTGAAGAGTGCATGGAATCGTCAAGACGTATCCAATCAACAATATCGACTCCGCATAATAGAGAATCAAACGCCAGAATCCATGCGGTACCTTCGGGTACGCCATCAATCCATATGCGAGTATGGATGTTGGGAAAACGATTGTGACGAGGGAAAAATCGATAGCAAATGACAGGAGCATGAAAAAGTAAGACATCGAATAATGAGGCGCTGCGATCCACGGCCATGTCTTGAGAAAAGCTCCGAACACCAGACCAAACGTCGAGCTTTTATCCATGAGCCAAATGTGAAGCAGCGTTGTCAACGTCTTTTCCTTGTCCTGCAAGCTCTTTCGCATGTTCATCTCATACTCGTGGATGTTCTCTGCATTTGAATCGGCTTCTTCTTGTGGAAGGTCATCTTCAAAACCCTGATAGTCCGTCACATCTTCTTCCATCCACTCATCAGCGAGGTCATCGGGATCACCGCCTTGACCTCGTCTACGACGCAATGTGTCACTAGGGGGTTTGCGGTCACCTGTGTGGCGTCGTGGACTACCTTGCCTACGACTTTCGACGGCTAAAATTTCTCGCGATAAGGTCGTGATTTCATCTCTGATATCCTCGACTCGTCGACGTCGATTATCTTTTTCCTTCATCTTTGCCAAACACGCAGAGAGACTTTCGCGGACCCAACCGTGTTTGAGAGCGTCGTTCACGATCTGCTCAGCTTCGATCGACTGACGCATCATGACCATCGCCGCTTTGTATTTTGGTTGAGTGATGATACTCCGCAGGAGGTGAACGACGCCAAAAATGAACAAATCTGGAGAAAGTTGTCCGGATTGCATTCCGAGCACCGTCGGAAGCTTGTAAAAGCCCATCCCCTGAAGAAACGAACATTCCGAATCGGACGGGCCGTACCAACTCCCCAGTAAGGCTTCCATGGGCGCCTGGTATAAGAGAACGGCTCCGATGACGGTGATGTTGTAGATTTGTAGCAGCCTTAAACCTGTCTGACTATCCTTACTCAGAGCGTCGCGCGATCGGAGGAAGTAAAACGGCAGAATCAAATAGCCGACGTGTATCAAATCCCTTGAGAAAGTGCCGAGTACAATCACTGATACGAGCGCCCACTCAACGGCGTATCTCAAATAGAAATACCGTACCCACTCCAACAGCGTCCACGTGGCACTCGCCTCCCACGAAAGCGGTGCAAAAACTATATCCATATATGACGTCTCTTGAGCCCGCGCCGGAAGCAGGGCTGTCTGAGTCGGGGTCTGACGGGGAATCATAGTTGAAACAAGTTCTGCAACCATTTGATCGTCCATTTCTTCACCTTCAGCTTGCGTAGCTTCGATTGTAAGTCTAGCTCGCTCTTCCAAACCAGCTAAAATGGCATCCATCCTCAGCTGACATGCAGCGATGAAAAAGGCACTGAAGTAACCAAACAACATCATTTTGCTACACGGAAGGAAAGCGAGCCACTGCTTTGTTTCTCGAGTCAATCTGAGCTTTTTAGAGTCGACAGAAAGAAGGGATCTCAAAGCTGGCGGTGGGGACGGGGGTGGAGGAGGAGTCAACCCATCAACGCCACTACCTATAACTTCAATCGATACACTATACTGCCACAAGACGATTAAAGCACACACCATCGTAGTGAAGCGCCACAGAAGTAGTCTATCTCGAGGATATGAACCAAGTTTGCTATTGACTAACTTCCATGTGACTCCCAAATACAAGAGCGAGAGAACATTTGTTGAAGCGATTCCAACGATGGCAAAGACGACGTACAGCAAGCCCGGCATGAGATTTCCCAACATGCCTTCAATCAATTCCGGCACTATAGATAAGAACATCGCAAGCTGCCCAAAGTTTGTACGTGCGTTTTCTTGTATCCGTTTCATAAATTCTAAACGTGCTTTGTCGCTTCCAGAATTACTGTGATTATCTCCCAAGTCAGACAAGCTATCGGATTCCGCTTCATCATCACTGACGTCTACGCTATCCATCGACACGCTCGATTCCATCATTTCAGCTTTTCTTTTTATCAACACAGTGCGTGTATCCCGTTGAGGCCAGAATAAATGACATGGCTCAGGAGAGCAGCCGGACTTGAGCGCCGGCGGTAACTTACTCAACCATCCTCTCGTGACCTTCGTCAATTCTACTGAGAAAATCACCAGAACTGGATAGCGAAGCATCGATTCGTTTTCAGGAACGAACCCAACGGACGATTTTGGCCATTTGTGAGCACCTAGTACTTGTAAAATACTCCAATGTTCACCGTGTTGCATCCACTGGATTTTGTAAGCGTAATCCACGATTGCCGAGACCAACGCGATGGTACCCACCAACTCAGTTGGTCCCTCCGCCGTTTTCATGGAAAACGTTGACGCTATGAGAGCAGCTAGCATCAGAAGACCCAGAAGATCGCGCCTTTCTAATACGAGTAAGATCGTGCAAATGGTCACGACCTTGTTTGCGTGTAAAATTATTGCTCTCTTAAGAAGCGGAAGAAATCCAAGTTCAGTTGCAGCCAATGGTAAGCTCCTACGTTCGTCCATCGAGCTGGTCAACGAAAGCAATCCGATTTCATGAAAGTAAGTGAAAACAAGCAAGATACTTGGTCCAAGCAATTCTGACATGAGCTTTCCAGGCTCCACATTTTGAGCTAAACCAACAGTGTTTTCAAGAAAGGCGGTCAAATCACTCGAAAATCCAAATATCTTATCAAGTGGAAAAGCACCAAAAGCGTAACGCACGGCCAAATTACACAGACAGTATAAAAGAATTGGTCGCCATCGTCTGGAATCGGTTTCATGTGGGTGCCGTTTGACGATGCAGTTGAGACCTAGAAGTGCCAACAGCACCAGGTTGATCAACGAACATTTTGACACTTCCAGTGTGGTTAAACCTACCAGAAGGACGAAATATGCGCCGAAACGAGCGACAAGTTTCATAGTCATCGATGAGAACTCATAAAGCAAAGCTTTTCCCAATGAAGTGATGGCATTCAAAGTCCCTTGACTCGCCATCTCCGAGGGCTCACTTTCCGGCGTGAGCGCATTCAATACTTTTTGGAGGTACAAAACGATACAAATGACCACGAGAATGCACGCAAACGGTCCCGTTGTGTGGATCGTACTCGACTGCCCGAGTCCCACCAACCCTAACGTCGTCTTCCATCGTGACTCATATCCACTGAAAATACCGATGCGTGTCGCTATCGCCCAAAAGTACAACACAGCGATGATACCTGCTAAAATCTGTGCTGTGAGGTGTAAAATTGTACGATCACCCGGTTTGACAATGTTGAATAGGAAGGCCAACAATAATGCTGCGTGGATGAAGTCTGCTCTGGACAGTGCCACGATCCAGAGTGCGAACGGTACCAACAAGTGCGATATCAATTGAACAAGCGGCAAATCTCTGGCGCTCTCCGCCTGGTGCTGCTCTATTTCAAGATCATCTAACGGAACGAAATCCGTAAGAGTGCCGTTTTCAACACATTCTTCGAGCTCATCGTCCGTCGGAGTACTTTTAGCATTCTTTGTGAGCCAACCAACGAGTACAAGAGACAATACCAGGATGCCCATGTAACATGCGTTGGTGCCAGACTGCTCTCCATCACGCGCTGGTAGCGCCCCGAAAATGTCCAAAAGAGCTCTAACTTTACCGTTCATCGATGCTATCACGATTGGTGGTATGCAAAGCAAGATGTACTCACCCAAAGTCCACGCCACCAAGTACGTGAAAATCGACGGACCAAGAATCTTGGCGAACGTTTTATGTCGCACGGGATGTACGATGAGCACGAGGCCGACTAAAAGCATCGGATACGCCACAACGTTGCTCACTAGCAATCCCACGAGCAACAATGCAAATCCTCCCAGAATACCTCCGAAACGAGCTAATAAGCGATCAACTATGATGTCCCGACCGAGCGCATCAGGAACGTCTGAATGAGCATCGTCCTCCATCAACGGTCTGCGGATATCATCATCTCGCTCAACGACAGGTTCACCACCATTAGCCTCTAACGCACACAGGCCCATAAATAACACTCCAATCGAAATTATTTGAGTCAAGCGCAGCAGTCGTGCAACCGGTCCCTCGGTCCTATCCATCGAGTACAGACCGAGTAGTTGCGCTGATGACTCTCGGGCTGCGCTTTGTAATTCTGGTAGCTGATACATGTATATCGTCATAAAGTGGATCGCCGTATAGCATAAGCATCCCATGGCAGCGCTAGATGGCAATTTCAGCAATCTTTCCCTCGCCATTTCAAATTTCAAGTTGCCACTGCCGTTTCGCAACTCTGAGACGAAATACGACACCACGAATAACAAGTACACAACAGACGACAGTGATGGAACTGTCACCGTCGCGACCGATGCCGCTCCCACCGTCAATCTCAGAACTAATTTTTGCGAGCTTGCCGGTGCAGTCGGTGCTGTCGAGCCGTCAAGCTCACTCTGGCTCATCCTGTCGTTGTAAAGCTTGCTCGCTCCCGCCACGGCTATCCCAAAGTAAGGCACAAAGAACAGCACGTAATCTATCACCCCATCTAACTTTCCAAATCCTATATACCTCAATACGTTCGCTTGCCATGTGTTCTTCGGCCAAGTCGGCCCAAAGATTATGTACGCGCTCTGCGTCGCGCAATTTCCTAGAAGAACGAACATACACAATCCCAATACCCCCCACCACGCGTCTCTCTGCGTTCGAGAGAGAACAAAAGTATTCTTTCTCCCGTCGTACACGCGATCCACCGCGAAAGCCATCAAAAATCCAAAACTCTGCGAAGGGAAAGCGCATGGTGTTCACGATGGGTCAGTCGTCCAGATTCGCTCGACCACGCCTCGATCAACGCGAGCGCCGATGGATTTTACGCACCAGGACCGATGGTCTTTGCTCCGCCGCGTTTATGCTCACGGCGATGAGGAGCATGGCGCTCGACATCGCCGCGAGTGGATCGACGCCCATGACGAGTGTCGGGCGTCGAATTCTGTCGAAATCTCTCCAGTACTCAGTGTTCGCCGTGTCGCGAGATGGCGCCGTCGAGCGTGCCCGTTCGCGCCGCGGCGAAATGCGCGCGCGCGAGTGCCACGCCGCGGTGCGAGCGTCGCTCGCGGTTTAGGGCGACGATGAAGGCGCCGGTGGCGCGCTGCGCGCAGCGGTGCAGTACTCGAGCGTCGGTTATCGCGTCGACAGAGGGCGTGTTTGCGGTCTTGACGGGCGCGGCGGCGATCGGGCAACACTTGGAGGACAATAGTAAATTAGGTTCTCGCGTCTCAGCTCCCATTTTGGCGATGGCGACGACGAGCGCGTTGTCCACGGCTGGGTTGTTGCCGACGGTGAGCATTGCATACGACGTCGTGTGGGATCATTTGATGCCGATAGGCGTCGTGCTCGCTCTGCTATCTTCTTCGAGCGTTGCATCTAGTCGTGATAAAATAGACAAAGATACCGGTTGGCAGGTGTTGCGCGGATTTATCGTCGGTGCGTTCGGAACGATTGTCGGAACGTACCTGTCGTTTGCGTGCATTGGTCGAGCACTAGGAGCAGACGGCTGGAAAATTGCGAGTTGTCTGTGCTCTTCATACATAGGTGGATCGATTAATTTTGCAGCAACGGCAAAGGCGCTCGATATGGTCAATTCAGGGGGTCAGGCGTTACTGACGGCGGGGATGGCTGCCGATAACTTGGCGATGGCGGTGTATCTGGGAATTCTATTCCTCATCAAGACGGACGGACCGAAACCGGTTGAAAACGCCGATATTGATCAAGTTGAAACAAGGCGCCAGATTCCAACGAAATCTTCGCTTTGTGCTACGTGTGCGGTAGCACTAATCGTGCTGCGTCTTTCGCATTCACTTGCAGCGGCTGCGGGTGTCCCGAGTTTTAATCTTGGCATCACGTGCATTTTGGCTCCATGCGTCGCATGGGCTATGAGAAAAGTGTCGCAAATGGAAAATGTACGTCTTTGGAATTTATGCAGCATCACTGCGATGCCTGGGGCTCAAGAAATCAGCGGCGCGTTCATGCTTGTATTTTTCGCAACTCTCGGCGCAATGGTAGATTTGCGCTCTGGCGCGTTGGCGTCTTTGCCGATGTTGGCTTTCATCGGCATTCTACTCGTCACTCAGCTCGTATTTACGCTCCTTGTCGGTCATAAGCTATTAAAGATCCCTCTGTGGGCCGTGCTCGTCGCCACGAACGCGAACGTGGGTGGTCCGGCTACTGCTGCCGCGCTGGCTTCAGCGCGAGGTTGGCATCGAGCAACTTCACCGGCGGTGATGACGGGCATTTTTGGATACTCGGTGGCGACACTGATTGGCATGTGCGTTGGAAAAACGTTAGTATCATTAGGTTAGATTAGGATTCCGTAGGAAAAAGAGAAATTCGATTAAAGATTGTTCGCTATATCGTACATTTGTAATCATGCTGTCACCGCTTCCTGATTCGCACGTTCTTCGGCCCGCATCTTCTCACGCTGCGCGAGTTCATTTGCTCCAACTTTGAATGAGCCTGGATTGATTGCCACTGTTTTAGTGGTGTTGTTGGTTTTGTAAATGCCAACCAATCGATCCGCTAGTTCGAACATGTTGTTCCGCAAGGAGATGATCACAAACTGCGCATTCTTTGTTCTCTCCTTGATGTAGTGACCAACAATGGAAACATTTTTGAAATCCAACGCGGCGTCGATTTCATCCATCACGTAAAGCGGAGTAGGTTTGTAATGGTGGAGGGCGAAGACGAGAGCGAGTGAAGATAACGTCTTTTCTCCACCAGACAAGTTGGCAATATTCTTCCAGCTCTTCTTCGGCGGGCGTACGCTGAACACGATACCTTCCGAGAAAGGATCGAGTGAATCGACAAGTTCCAGCTCAGCATCACCACCGAGAGTGATCATTTGATACATTTCTTTCAATTTCAGTGAAATAATGTTGAATCCGTCCATGAACTCGTTGAGTCTCTTTTGTTTCAGCTTATCGTAGGCTTCGCGAATATTATCACGCTCTTCGGTTGCCGCGCTCAACTCAGCCGCACGCTCCTCGTACTCTTCCGCCTTCTTTGCGAACGCTTCTATCGAAGACATGTCTGGTTTGGCCGCCGCGAGCTCTTCTTCTAACATGACAGCCTTTTCTTGCATCTCGTCCGTGGTGTGCTGCGCGAGCTGTTCGTCATCGAGCAACTCTGGCACTTCACCTTCGGCATAAAGCGGAGTACGCTCCTTGGTCACCTTGGCGATTTCCTTGTTCCAGTGCTTTTCCTTTTCCTTGTTTTCCTTTTCGAGGACGGCGATGTCGTCCAACTTCGCTTGAATGTCAACCTCAACGCCTCGAATCGTGCCGACAATTTTCATGATTTCATCAAGAGCTTTCTGCGCCTCGCTCAATTCACCACCCTTGGCGTCGAGTTGCTGCTTGAATTCATTCTGAGATTCCAGCACCGCAGCAGCACCATCTTCCAGGGCTTTGAATTCAGCTTTACTATTTTCAATATCAGTTTTGATCTGTTCGACTTCTGCTTGACCTTCCTCGATGGCCTTGGACAAACGAGTGGTCGTCTTTTCGTGAGACTTGGCCTTGGCGCGTTTCTCCGTGACTGCATCGGCAGCCGCGGTGATGCCGACCGTAAGATCTTTCACAAGCGCGCGCTGTTTTCGCAATGGTTCACCTCCAACGTTATCCAGAGCTTCTTGCAACTCTTGCTCCTTGTTTTTCAAGGCAGAAGCCCCGGCGATGACTTCATCCAATGCATTCTTGGCCTTTTCAACTTCCTTGTCGAGTCTCTTGAGTTCAGCTGCGTCATCCTTGCTCGCTTCGTGCGCAGCTTCGAGCTCACCCAAACGATTCGACAAATCGGTCGCCTTGGACTCAGCAGCGTCTAATTCAGCTTGCAATTTCGGAAGTGTTCGCTCAATCTTGCTGACCGCTGCCTCTGCGTCACGAGCCTCTTGAAGAGAGGTGAGCGCCTGCTTACGACAGCGTTCGTACAGAGTCCCAGCCTTCTCAAGCTCTTTCTCCGCCAACTGAATCTCTTTTGCCACCTCGGCGGCATTTTGAACTACCGGTGCTTCATTACCAACGCGCATCGCGCCAGAGCGAGGTCTCGAGCCGCCGCCAGACAACGTACCGCTCGTTTCAAACAGCTGACCTTGTAACGTGACGACGCGACGACGCGTCTCGCCATATGCC
>Ga0255770_10002265_pt1 | contig 17457 bp, 10 predicted proteins | sample 071ome_22_FD_179968 | JGI IMG/M metagenome (GOLD analysis project Ga0255770, IMG submission 179968) | Coastal salt marsh microbial communities from the Groves Creek Marsh, Skidaway Island, Georgia - 071404AT metaG (version 2) | ecosystem: Environmental > Aquatic > Marine > Intertidal zone >... | reverse complement strand
TTTTTGAAGTGAGCGCCAATTTTTCGCGAACGTAGCATCGTTGGCAGACAAACTTGCCGGGAACTCTCTTGCTTTTAGACCACGCGATGGACGTTTTCGAAGTCCCACAGTCGTTGCAAACTCGATTTTGCACCTTTAACAATTCGACGTAGTAGCATTTATCGCATAAGTACGTGCCTTTGACGATTTTCGACCTGTACCAATCCGAGTGCGTCTGTGTCGTTTGGCAATCATTGCAAATCCGATTGCTGAGGATCAACCTCTCCTTCTTGTAGCACGACTGACACAAGTCGTTTCCAACGAGGATTTTAGACTTGTACCAGGACCTTTTTTGAATGCCGTTGCAATCTGGCGTCGAGCACGTGCGCAGCGACTTCTCCGCATCTGCGTCTTTGTCTGCGTTTTGGTCATTTACGACCAAAACGATAGTGTCCCCCACCTCCTCTTGTCGAAGAAATTTTTCTTTCTCTTGACTTTGCTCTTGTTGTTGCACGAGATTCACACGTATCGATGTCCCCAAGGAGGTCTCCTCCTCACCACCGCTGTGTTGCACCAACGTCTCCTCGTGCGCGTGCTCGGCTGCCGCCGACGGCGCGTGAGACGCCGCGAGCATTTTTCTTCTGTCTTTTTTTTTCCTTCTCTTCTCTTGGATCAAAATTGCTTACCCGTGGGAGGACACGAAGAAAAAAGAAAGGTGCCTTTGGAAAAAAAAAATTGCTCTCTTTATCAGAAAGAAAAGAGGCGAAGTCGCACTTCGTTCGCGCGCGCTTCTCGTGAGAAGAGGAAGTGTGCGCGCAGAACTCTTGAAGATCTAGTTGACGACGACGACGACGACGCTAAGAAGAAGAGTTCAAAAAAAAGTGTCGTGGGTTGGTTTATAATAAACCCTCCGCGCAGAGCAATTTTTTTTTTCTGCCGCGTAGGCCACGCTGACTCAACGATTGGATTTATTTATTTATTTATTTAATTTATTTTTTGCGGCTCCTTTTTTCGGACTCTCTCGCTCTCACTCAAGAGTTTTTTTGACCGTCGTCTGTATGTGTTTATTAAACGCCACAAAACGCACGTCGCACAACAAAAGAAAGGAAAGAAAAAGAAAGGAAAAGAAGGAATAAGAACGTATGAGTAACGTCGCGTTCGCATCGGCGTCTGGAAGAACGGGGGCGCCTTTGACATCTCGTCAGCGGCGATGGCAGAGATATCAACAATCTCGGCGCGTTTCATCATTATTATCGTCATCATCATCGTCATCTTCTTTTCTTCTCGAGAAACATAAATTGCGTCGTCCACACGATGTCGTTGCGCGTGGCATGAAAGGAGATGAAGACGAGAGTTTTGACGAAGAGAATGTGGTAGTAGACGGCGAAAGATTAGACGCGGAGAGAGGAGAGAAGGACTACTCTGAGACGGAATCTGATTCCGCTTCTTCTTCCGCGGCATCGTCCGCTACGGCGTTCAAAAGTGATACTACGGAGATAACCGGAACAAGTGACGAAGAAAAGAAGGAAGGGGAGGAAAAAGACGGCTTCGACGGAAAGAAGAAGGAGAAGATGGAAAACGACGACACGAGCAAGAGCGAGAAAATAAAAAACGCGTTGGCTCAAACGAAGACGTTCGCTCTCAATTTACCGTTCATATCGCACGTGCGGGTTTTCCTGGACCGTAAGTCAAAGTGGGAGAAACTGTACGGAGAGGCAAACGAAAAGTTTGCAGACCACAAAAAGCAGGACGAGTTGATGCTCGAACTGCATCGCTTCGGACGGGTTGAAGAGATTATCGAACGGTTCGAATCGAGGAAATACGCAAGTGGACCTAGAAGTGTGGCCGCATACATGGCTGCACTAATAGCATCGCAAAGAATGGACAAATATTTCGAGCACCAGGAAGCAACAAGTTCTTCTTCAGGAGCGTCGTCGAAGGAGAACGACAAAGACGAAAGCACGGAAGATGGCGAAGGCGATAAAAAGAGTGACTTGCCGTCGTCCACCATTCCGAAGCCTCTCCCACATCTGACGAGACCTTCTACGGCGACGACTTACCAACCGATGGAGGTTGGGGGCGACTCGCTGCCGTTGCTTTTGAAAGATTTGAGCGAACGCGCGGATCCGGAGAAATCTTTGAAGATGACGCGAGCCGTTCGGTTTGGGCGAGCGAGCACGCCTATTCACGTAGTTGTAGAAGGCGGCAATGTCTCAAAAGTCGGGAAAGTCAGAGGATTTTTTGGAAACATGTTCATGTTTTTTGGCGTCGTATCGTGCATTTCATGGACGGGTTCTTATCTCCTTCGTCGCTACTTTGCTTCGATGAAAATTACCACGGTCGTGACATCTTCGCCTTCATCTTCGTCGTCATCCTCGTTGGGTAAATCTTCTTCTTCTTCTTCTTCTTCTTCATTGCATCCGCCGACGACTTCAGGCAGTGGAGGCGTAAAGAAAGACGACGAGGAAAGTGACTCGGGCACTCCTTCCTTCGCTCCAAAACAGTACGATAAAGATACGATGCCCGAGAAGAACAAAAAGACATTCAAAGACGTTCGTGGTTGCGATGAATGCAAAGGTGAATTACAAGAAGTCGTCGAGTATCTTCGGAATCCGGATAAGTTCACGCGTCTCGGGGGAAAGTTACCGAAGGGTATTTTACTCACAGGACCACCGGGAACTGGTAAGACTTTGTTAGCCAGAGCGGTCGCGGGCGAAGCGGATGTTCCATTTTTCTATCGCTCTGGCTCAGAGTTTGAAGAGATGTTTGTCGGGGTCGGATCAAAACGAGTGCGTCAACTTTTTGCTGCCGCTAAGAAGAAAACTCCGTGCATCGTATTCATCGATGAGATTGACGCGGTGGGAACGTCGCGCAAGTCGTGGGAATCCCAATCGGGGGGACGCAAAACACTGAACCAGCTCCTCACCGAAATGGATGGGTTTGAGCAAAACGATGGCATCATCGTTCTGGCGGCGACCAACTTACCCGAGAGTTTAGATCCAGCGCTCACACGCCCAGGCAGGTTCGATAAAACAGTACATGTGCCGAATCCAGACATTGGGGGTCGTAGAGATATTCTCAAACACTACTTGGACGATAAACCCGTCGCGAAGGACGTCGATGTTGATGCATTGGCCAGAGGAACTTCTGGATTATCCGGCGCCGAGTTGTCCAACCTCGTTAATATTGCCGCGGTACGAGCGGCGGTGACAGACGAAACTTCAATCACGCTGAAAACGCTAGAATGGGCAAAAGATCGCATATTGATGGGCACGGAAAGAAAATCTGCCGTAATGAGCGAAGAAAATAGGAAACTTACCGCATATCATGAGGCTGGACACGCCTTGGTTGCGTTGAAAACGAAGGGTGCAATGCCGGTGCACAAAGCCACAATTGTGCCAAGAGGTCAAGCGCTCGGTATGGTCACACAATTGCCAGATAAAGACGAGACTTCCATCTCTAGACGCCAACTTTTGGCTCGGTTAGATGTGTGCTTCGGTGGTCGAGTCGCAGAAGAAATCATTTTTGGCCAAGATGAGGTTACAACAGGTGCGCTCAACGATTTGCAACAAGCGACGAGATTAGCGCATTACATGGTTTCAGAGGTTGGGATGAGCGACAAAGTAGGTGTACTGAACGTCGGAAACCTCCGGGGTAAAGAGTCGCGAGGAGCCTCCACGCGCCTGGAAGAATCTGTTGACGAGGAAGTCATTGCTTCTTTGAAACAGTCTCACGCACGAGTGACGAAGATGTTGAAACAAAATGAAAAAGATTTACGCAAGTTGGCAGAAGCGTTGCTTCAAAAGGAAACGTTGACTGGGAGCGAAATGCGCGAAATCTTAGGAATGCCTGCGCAAGAAAAACCTGTTGAACTGGTTTCGCGAGTGAAAGTCGAGAAGGAAGACGACGACGCAACGAGCACTCCGAAAGGAGACGAAAAAGTTGACGAAAAGACTGCGGCAGATGAAGACGACTTGATAATAGTCGTCGTGGGCGAAACCACGGAAAAGGCCACGGAAAATTCAACTTCCATACCGAATAAATAGCAACACGAATGTTTTTGAACGCTATAGCAATACTACAAAATAACTATCCTTACATATTTTATGTGTGAGAAAAAATTCATCGCGGTTCATCTTTTCTCCGCTTCTTTTGTTTCGTTTTTTCTCCTCTTTCATTCCATCCATAGAACTTTTGGTAGAGCCAAACCAGACCGTCGCCTTTTACTTTAAATACGCCCCACGCTCCACCAATGAGAAAATGTACGAGAGTCGATTTCAGATTGCCTCCCATGCTCTCAATGCGTCTTCCGCTCGTCGTTATTACCCTATCCACTAAACGCACGCAGCTTGCAGTATTTTTTTTCTGAGAGGATCCGTATCTTTGCATTCGGACACAAAGATCTGCATCTTCCATAATTGGTAAAGTCTCATCGTATCCGTCGACGGCTGTGAAATCATCTAGTCTGCAAAATATACCTTGGTCCCCGAACAGAAGTTTCAACCCGAGCGCGTATCTTTTCGGATATAAAATAGCTGTGTAGAAATCTGATTTGAAAACGTTGTGATAAGACATCGCCCAGTAGGTTTTCTTCTCAGTCGTGATGAGCGAAACGAATCCTCCCACGATAGCTTTTGCGTCTCTCATTGTCTCATCAATCACGTTTAAAATGTCCGGAAAAGGTATCGTATCTGCGTGTAGGAACAGGACATTTGCAGGATGTGTTGCAAGAGCGTGAACACCAGCATTCATTTGTCGCGACCTGCCTCGTTTGCCTCGCACCACTTTCGCACCGTACTTCTCAGCTACTTTCGCCGTATCATCCGCGGAATCTCCCACGGCAACGACCACTTCGGTCGGCTGCGGTCGCAATGCGCGTATTTGTAAGAGCAAAAGCTCTATGTTTTCCTCTTCGTTTAGCGCTGGAATGATAATCGCGCAGTCGCTCGTTTTCTTCTCCTCTCTTCGCGTTTGCTTTTGCTTTTGTTCGACGTAAGACGGTTCGTGAAATTTACCGAGCACATAAGTCACGGTTTGTCTGAAAAGTAAAGCGAAGAGAAGAAATTTGAATAACTTATTGAATCTATTACTCTCGTCGTCGCCATTGTCGTCGCTATTTTTGTAACTTCCACCGAACCAACTGTCTCCTCCTCCTCCTCCTTTGCTACCATTGTTATTATCGTTAGTGCCGTCGCCAACATCAATTATCACGGGTTCAAACGATGATGACGATGATGCACGAATCGCTAATTTATCACCCTCAAGTTCTTTTTTCCTTTTCTTCTTCTTAACCATCATCATCATCATCATCATCTTTCCATTGCGTTCACTTCTGTCGCATTTTTCGCATCGTACCGAGAACGAGGAAGAGTTTTTTCTAACCACCTTCGCAATCATCGTCGTCGCGGCGTTTCTGCCATCGCGTCGTTGCTTTTGATGACGGCCCTCGCACTGTCCGAGCGCTGAGACGCCCGTCAATAACATCTCGCGCGTCTGTATTCTCACCTCCAATTTTTCCTTTCCCTCTTTCTCTTCCTTTCTTCGCGCGTAAACACTGAACGTGCGCTTCGCGTTTTTTTTTACGCGACTGTGACTCGTGAAAGAGGTTGTTAAAAAAACTTTTCGTTTTTACGTACGTATTCACATTTCTTCACTCGCTCACTCCCCATCACAAAACTTTTTTTTACCTTTTGTGTGGTTTTCTTATATGTTCTTCACCTGCGCTCAACCGTTCCGCGCTCCGCGCTTTCTTTCGACGAGAGGAAACGAGAACAAGGCGCGAAGAAACAGAGGGAAAGGACTGCTACGGATAGCGGCAAAGTTTGGCGAACCGAGAAATTTTGAAGACGACGACGGCGTCGGCGACGGCAGGGAGTTTTACGACGACGAGAACAGACGCTACAAACAACAGCGACAACAGAACAATTCTTCTTGGAGAGACGATGGACGACCGACGAGAGGAGGATACAAAGGAGCGAGAGAATTCGACAACAGACGCAATGACTTCAGGAGAGATGACTTCGGTGAAGGACGCAGAAGCGCGAGGTTTGGAGAAGTAGGAGGACGCCGGGGAGGAAGAGGAGGAAGAATCGGTGGAGGCGGCGGACGAGGTCGAGGTCGTTATGGGGAAGGACGCCGGAGAGATAGAAATGAAAATTTTAGCGGAAGCAACACGAGGGAAGGAAATGTAAACCCATTCAAAGTGATGGTAGGTAATCTCTCCTACAGCACTACGGATGAGAGCTTAGGTCGAGCTATGGAGCGTTTTGGCTACGTCGCAAACGCTCGCGTTGTTTTAGACAGAGAAACCGGTCAATCGAGAGGCTTTGGTTTTGTGACTTTTGAAGACGAAGCCTCCTGCGCGGAATGCGTAGAAATCGGACCAGGAATGCGAATAGACGACCGTCAAGTAAAAGTGGAAGCGTCCATAGACAAGACATACGTCCCAGCACCTTCGTTTTCAAGCGCAATCAAATCGCAGCGCCGGTACAAAGATTTTAATGACGACTTTGATGGCGACGACGACGACGACGACTTTGATGAAGATGCTGAAAATGATACATATAATAACAGACCCTCAGCACCCGCGATGATGCGTGTTCTCGACCGACCATCGTCTTCGTTTCTCGCTGGTGCTAATGCAATGAGAAAATCTGGGGGTTCTGGCGCCGATGATAGCGACGACACGAGTTTGGCTAATACCAACGAAATGTCTGAGGAGGAATTTGAAGATTGGGTGTTAGAAGGATTAGAAGACGAAATAATAGACTCAAAGCGACAAAATAAATCAGGCATTGATCCTTACGGTGACCGAAGCGATGATACGCGAGAATATGTCCCCACGTTGCTCGCTAAATACGTCGAAGATGATTTTGAGCCAGAAATTTTTGTCAGGGAACCAGACGACCCAGATGAATATTTTTTCTACTCCGGTGCAAAGTTTAAAGATGTTGGAGCTTCGGAATTGATCGTCAGTGCTCTCGAAAACCGCATGAACATTTCGCGTCCTTCACACATACAAGCGCAAAGCTACAAGATACTTCTTCACGATCACAGTGACTCTTACGACGAGAAGAGTTCTGCGGCGACTGACGGCGGAGGTTCGAATCATGTTCTACTCGCCGACCAAGCAGGGAGTGGTAAAACGTTGAGCTACTTGTTACCACTTCTTCAACGTTTGGAACGTCTCGAACGCGATTCCGGTATGAGTGTTTCAAAGCGTCCACGCGCTCTCGTTTTGGTTCCAACTTCGGAACTTGCTCGACAAGTAACTGAAGTTGTCAAAGAACTTTCAAAAGGTGGCGTCCGGACGAGATCGATGATTGCGACTGGCGGTTCTTCTGAGCGAACAAAAAGTAATCTCGCGGAACAGTCATCGCGCGATTTAACCGCGAAGTTCACTTTAACGCAAACAAAAACTCTAAAGAGTGGCGTTGACATCGTAATCGGAACTCCCGGACGTATTCGGTACTTGTGCGAGACGGGCAGAATGGAATTGGATGATTTAGACAGCATTATTTTGGATGAATGCGATGTACTGCTCGGAGATGCATTTGAATTCGCGTCTCAAATTAGACCGATTAAAGATCTTGCCCATCCGAGTACGCGATTTGTGTTGGTAACGGCGACAATTCCCGATCAAGTCTTGCGCGAACTTAAGCAGTTTTTTTACCCGCAAGATATTCGCGTTATTCAAGGACCGGGATTGCATCGTCCCTCTGCGGGTACGCTAGAGCGGCTCGTCGATTGTTCTGGTGGCGACATTTCGGACGAACAGAGCGGGTTTTATCGCAAGTACGCTGCGCTCATGAAAATTTTAAAGGATGATATTCTCCCTTCTACCCCTATGACTACTACCAAAACGAAGAAATCGGCATCGCGAACCTTATTGTTTTGCAATAAGATTGAAACCTGCCGTAAATTGGAAAATCTACTCATCCGAAACGATCCGAAAGGCGTCAGTTATAAAGTGTTACCCTATCACGCGGCGTTGAGCCGCGAAAAAAGAGACGAAAATCTTCGCAAATTTCTCGGGCGAAGAAGTTCGAGCGAGAAACAACGCGGCGAATTTTCCGTCGACGAGGACGATTCAACGCCGCAGTTATTAATTTGTACGGATAGAGCTTCTCGAGGATTAGACGGTAAAAAAATTAAGCACGTGGTATTGTTTGATTTCCCACGTGATCCATCAGAGTACGTCAGACGTGTAGGAAGAACTGCACGAGGCGCGTTGGGGACTGGAACTGTTACGGCGCTCGTAATAGGGAGACAATTAAAATTAGCCAGAGAAATCATGCGGCGAAACTCTAGAGGTGATCCGGTTGAAGGTACGCCTACTGCGATATGAACGGGTTATCAGAAACCTCAGGAATTGGTGATGTATGAGTAAAATGTTTTATGTGTGTATATGATAAATTTGAATAGTGTTTCGCTCAAAATCCCTTATTCTCTGTTTGGTTGGTTTCATAACAAAAAACGTGAGAGGATCCATCATTCTTGCCCTCCTCCTCCTCGTTTCATCGAAAAACGTATTATTTTTTCTTTTGTGTGTGTGTGTTTATTTCTTGGTCCACATCCAATATGGATTCATGCATCCTTCTTTGCACACGGGCATGCAGTTACACACCGCTTTATACCCCAGATTGCGATAGACTGCATCTCCTGCGCCATCGTTCATGTTTTTACGCATGTGATACTCCCTGCGTTAACGAGAAAAAAGAATTAGAGACGACGAGCGTTTTGAAGAAAATGAGAGTGCGCAACATTTTTAATTTGAGGTAGAAGCAGAAAAAAAAAATGAAAAGCTCGTTGCGTTTACCAGTGATCTTCCTTGATTTCTTCATCAGCCGCGGCTTCAAAGATGTCGGGCCCTTTGTTGTATTCTTCGTCGTCGCTTTCGCTTTCTGAATCAGACGTCATGGCGAACTGAAGTGATGTCTCGAGTTCGTACAAAATTTATTTCTTCTTTTTTGTAACGCCTTTTTTTTTCAGATCATTTTTTTTTTCTCTCCAAAATTCATAAATCAGAAGTGCATGCGCGCGCGTTTCACGTCGTTACTTTCACAGTATCGTCGTTATCATCGTCATCACCTCGCTTTGTATATACGCGCGACACTATTGATTTTTAAATACCAAAATAATGGATGGTTACGGCGACACGAACGATCGTCGCGTGGGCCTGCCACGAGGCCCGGAAGTGTTTGGCGCAAGAGTAAATGACGATAAAAGAGACGAGTTGAAGAACAAAATCATGGAGTTTGAGAGGCGCATAGACAAAAGCAACGAGGAACACGTCGACATGCTGGAAAAAATGCGGATGGAAACGAGAGAGCTCGAACGTCTGAGAGGCGTTTGGTCCGAAAGGGGAATACCGGGCGTCTCTCGCGACTGGAACATTCAAGAGCCAAAAACGAAGACGGAAGCACCTAAAGAACGAACCGAGTACAAAGAGTACATCGATTTCAAAGAAACTGAAAGGAAACGCAAAAGTAGTAGTGGGCCAGATCGGCATCTGATCACAAAAACAACAAAACAAGAAGACGTAGATGATGTTGTGTTCAGGTCATTACCATCGACTTTATCGTCATCATCGTCATAATCTTCTTCTTCGTTGAAATCAAAACCAAAAGCATAAAAATAAATAACGTTAATCGAGTGCCTCTTTCGTTTCTTAATAGAATACAGATACATTTCATTTTACTCAACAATTTGGAATAACTCCCGTGCTAACTCTAGATGAAATTGAGGATGTGCTGTTTGCGTGAATGCGCCGCATAACGTCGCCAGCAGAGATACCGAAAGAGTCGCGTAGAGCAACTGGAATTCAGACTCTTCTATTTCTTGGTCTATTTCTCCTCTGCGACACAAAACGTAAAATCTAAAGGCGAATATAAACGCAAACGTTGTCGGTAAGCGAATCAGCAGAGGTGGTGTTGCAGCTAAGTTGAGCAAATTCGCGTGCAAACTAAATGCATCACCAAACGCTTGCGCTGGTGCGTACAACAGCATCGTCAAGCTGACTTCTTCGAGCTTCTTCATCGTCGGCGTCTTTCGTTTTGCCTTGCCCTTTTTTACAGGCCCATAGTCATCCTCATGGTCGTAAGCACCTAGCATCGCAGAAAATCCAATCCAGGTAAAATTCCACGCCGTAGCTGAAATCATAGAAGCGATGCTATTTGGTGTCGGCGATTCGATTGGCGCCAGCCAACCGGGGAAGTCTGGAGAAAGAGAAACTTGCACGGCGCGGGATATGAGTTCTAAAATCCATAAAAGGCTCACTTCGCCGAGAATCAACTGAATATCATTCACGCGTACATCCAACCTTATGTCCCTGTTATCGTTGTTCTCTTTTGTATCCTTTTTCTCCTCTTCATCTGTTCCTCTGCACCTCGGAGTGTTGGATAACGGTCTCGGCGTGTGTGTTGTCATCTTCTTCTTCAGCTTTCTCGTTCCGCCGCGAAAGGTACGAGAGGGAAAAGAGCAGTATCGTCCGCTCTGGCTTTGCGACGACACTCTCACCGTCGTCGTTGTTGTTGTCGTCGTCGTCGTCGTCGTCGGTATCGTCGTCATTTGATCTTCGCTAAAACACCAAAAGTATCATCATCGTTTTGCGTTTATCATCTGTAAAAGTGTATTAATTATTTTGTGCTGTGTGTAAAAAGTGGAGTGCAAGCAGGAGGAAAGGCGTGAGAAAAAAGCACACACGCCGCATCCCTCAGGAGCTTTCAACACACGAATCCCTTTCTATTTGTGTGCGCGTGCTTTGAAAAACAAAAAAGAGCACGCGAGTGTGATGGACGTAGTTGCCGCTGACGATGCGGTGATGATGGACGCATCGGGGAAAGATCATAATTCTCCTATTCCTTCTTCTGAAGTCTTCAATTACGTCGTCACCGCGCACAAACCGACGGCTGTGTCGTATTCGTGCGTCGGACGCTTCACGCATTTGGAGAAACAAAATTTGATAGTTGCGCGATCCAACCGAATTGAGATTTACCTCTTAACCGAGGAAGGATTGGAACCAGTTTTGGAGACGACGGTTTATGGACGCATCGCTATGCTCAAGTTATGCGAGGGAAGCACGTTTGGTGACAAAGAAAAAGTACCGGGTCGTCTCGTCGTCGTTACGGAAGACCGGTACTCGCTCGCTGTTTTGTCGTACGATTCGGCAACGAACACTCTCCAAACGATTTCGAGCGGCGATGTTTCCGATTTAACTGGACGGCCTGTTGAACACGGCATGCTCGGCGATATCGATCAAAATGCAAGAGTCATTGCTTTGCACATTTACGATGGTTTACTGAAGTTTATTCCCTTCGATGAGAATGGAAATTTGTTACAGGCGTTCAACGCCAACCTGAACGAACTCAAAGTTTTAGATTTCGTTTTTCTTCCGTCGACGTCATCGTCGTCATCTGGCATCACAACAACGACGAGTGAAAATGAAAACAACAATAATAATAACTTCAGCCCTGAGGACATGTCAAACGTTTCGAGCTTGACGAGGAGCATCAATCGGGAAAACGCCGGGGGCGTCGGTGCGAACTCAATGCCAGTCATAGCGGTATTACATAAGGACGTGAAGGATGAAAGGCACGTCTCGACTTATCGCGTAAATTTACGAGATAGAGACATAGAGCCAGGTCCTTTCGAACAACGCGAAGTTGAAATAGGCTCAAAGAAACTGCTTCCTCTATCCTCTCCCATTGGAGGTTGCGTAGTCGTTGGCGAAGAAACGATTGCGTATTTAAATGAACCGGCGGGAACGACGGATGACGAGGAGAATAATAACAACAATGATAACACCACCACAACGACGAATGCTACAATGACTACGGGTAACGCTATCCTTAAAAATGCCATGCATCGCGGCGAGTGTAAATCATCTTCGTCGGCCTTAGTGAGAGCCATTACTACTCCAGATCTGCTCATGTTTTCTTCAGCATGTCTGATTCCTTCAGATGAGAATGTTTCGAACCAGCTCATCGATAGATTTCTAATTGCTGACGAAGATGGTGATTTGTATCTTTTGATGCTGAGCAAAGGCACGACGAGTGATTCCATGGTATCAAAGTTGACGATAGAAAGACTTGGAAAAACGTCGTCGGCCTCGGCGATAAGTTATCTCGACAACAGCGTGGTTTTTATCGGAAGCGCGTACGGAGATTCCCAAATAATTAAACTGCACACAGAGCAAGTCAACACCATGATGTCAGATTCGAACGAATTACCGAGTTATGTAGAAGTTTTGGAGGAGTTTACAAATCTTGGTCCTATCGTAGACTTTTGTGTCATGGATTTAGAGCGTCACGGTCAAGGTCAACTCGTCACGTGTTCGGGAGTAGGCAGGAGCGGATCTTTACGCGTCATTCGGAATGGAATCGGGATCCGAGAACAGGCTCAGATCCCGCTCTCAGGAATTAAAGGTCTTTATTCCTGCAAGCGGGATGAAACGACGACTTTAGATTCCTATTTGATTGTGTCATTCATCGCAGAAACGCGGATATTAGCAATAAACAATAACGACGAGTTGGAGGAGGCTGTTTTTTCAGGATTTGACGCGGCGTCTCAAACAATTGAATGCGCGAATGTTTCTGGAAATACCATATGTCAAGTCACGAGCAGAGGTGTCTACGTTTGCGATGCTTCTTCGGGAGAACTTGTCGCTTCATGGTTGCCGTCTGATGAGAGTCCTATCACTGCCGGCTCAGCGTCAGAGAATACTATTGCGGTTGCCACTGTCGGTGGTAAGCTTTATTACCTCTCCCTTCAAAATGGAAAGATTAAAGAGACTGGAAAAATGACATGTGATGCCGAAATATCTTGCATCGATAAAACGCGATGCGGCGATCGCAACCTCTGTGCAGTTGGATTGTGGAGCACGAAGGTTTTGCTGGTTGAATTAGAATTGGAGATGAAAGTTTGCCACACAGAAAATTTATCTCTCGATGTCGTTCCGAGATCGACATTATTTTGCTCCTTCGAAGATACAACCTATTTACTCACCGGTCTCGGTGATGGGCACTTGATAACAAACGTTGTCGTTTCTTCGAACTCAACTAACGAGTTTACTTTGAGCGATCGAAAATCTGTATCTCTTGGCACGCAACCGGTTACTCTGAAACTATTCAAATCTCAACATTCAATGCATGTCTTCGCGGGATCAGATCGACCGACGATAATATATTCAAACAGCAAAAAACTTGTCTACTCAAACGTAAACTTGAACGAGGTTTTACACGTTGCACCGTTTAATTGTGACGCTTTTCCGGATGCGCTCGCTTTGGCCAGCGGCGAACATTTGACGATTGGTGCCGTCGATGATATCCAGAAATTGCACATTCGCACAGTTCCACTGCGCGAACAACCTCGTAGAATTGCGCATCAACCAGAAACAAAAACTTTAGCGGTGCTCACCATGAAAGAGAACGACGTTCCTGGGCGAGAAGAAGAGTTTTTCGTGCGATTATTCGATGACCAAACTTTTAAAACGTTGGCAAAATATCCCCTCGAACCGAACGAGAACGATGCGAGCATCATTTCATGTTCTTTCGACGGTGATGACGACATATATTTTGTTGTCGGTACTGCTTTTGCGGATCCGCACTCGGAGCCTGAGTCTTCGCGAGGACGCATATTGGTTTTCAAAGTTTCAAACACTGCGTCGAGTGGCGGTGGAAACGGTGTTATCAACGGGAATGGCCACGGCGATGGCGCTCAATCCAACCGCGCTTCTGCGTCATCGTCTGTGCTTCAGAAAAACCTCACGCTCGTCTGTGAAAAAGAAACCCGGGGTGCGGTGTACAATTTGAATGCCTTTTGTGGAAAACTGCTCGCCGGTATTAATTCTCTGGTAAAATTATTCAACTGGGGCCTTTCCAAAGAAAATAAGCGCGAGTTAGTGCACGAGTGCTCTCACATGGGACACATCATAGCCCTAAAAGTTGAAACAAAAGATAATGTGATCGTTGTTGGTGATTTGATGAAGTCGATAACGTTGCTCGAGTATCAGCGAGAATATGCCCGGATTGAAGAAATCGCACACGATTTTAGCTCGAATTGGATGACGGCGGTTGAGATTTTAGACGATAACACATATCTCGGAGCCGAATCTAGTTACAATTTGTTTACTGTACAGCGAAACGCGGACGCGGATACAGAAGACAAACGTGGCACTCTAGAACTATGCGGCACCTACCACTTGGGAGATTCCGTAAATAGATTCAGACGCGGTAGTCTTGTCATGCGCATGCCAGATCAAAGCGACGATACGAGCTCGTTTTCTGAAATTTCGACTTGGCTATTCGGCACGATCTCTGGTGGTTTAGGCGTCGTTGCGACATTACCAAAACTCGAGTTCTTGTTACTTAATAAAGTTCAAGAAGCCATGCAGAAGGTAGTCACCGGTGTAGGAAATTTTAGTCACTCTGACTTCAGATGTTTTCACAACGTGCAACGCAGCGTCAAGATGCAGAACTTCATCGACGGTGATTTGGTCGAAATTTTCTTAGATCTAACCAAAGAAGACCAAGAAGCGGTGTCTAAACTGTGCGGCGTTTCGAATTCCGAGGATTTGGTCAAGAAGATTGAAGAGATTTCTCGTCTCACGCACTGAAAGAAGGCAGAACAGGAAGAAATAGACGGACGACAAAGAGAAAAGTGCTACTACTCAATTGTAAAAATATTCAATAAAAACACGAGCTATTACTTCGCCATCCAATAAATTAAGACTAAAGCTGAGCATATTGCACACACGGCGCTGAGAACAATCGCATCTTTGTTCTTTTTTCTCTTAATAGCTACAAGTAGGTTGTTCACCACCGGGAATTTGCTCCCCGCCGTGGCGAGTGCGCTAATCGTATTATTGAAAATCCCCCTCTGTTCATACAACGCGCTCGCCGTATTTTGTGCAACACCAATGGCATCGTCTACTGCGATTGATGAACTCAAAATCGAATTTCTTTCTCGCATCGCCGCGGAAGAGTTACTCTCATCTCCTCCTCCTAAAGTGCCGTTACTTCCCCGGTGCCTTCCTTGTAACAACGAGGCGTGTTCTCGCTCTTGCTCTATGTAATCCTTCATTCTTCTGAACTCGCGATTGAACTCCGTCGCAACATCTCTATGCCTCGCTAACGTGTGCGTTCGCGTGTCCGATGTAGCGTTCGCTCCGCTATGAATGGATGACGCCAAAGCTCTCGTCACGTCAGACAAACGCGTTAACAATGCCTCGATCTCTCCTTCTTTCGATGCGATAACATCAAAGTTTCCCTCCATTTTACTCGTCGCCGTATTACTGTATTGATTATATCCACCGCCAGCACCACCACTCATACCTCCAACGCTTGACGTCGACGTCGTCGCGTGGTTGCTACCGACCCCGGCGAGTTTTGAAAGCGAGGCGAGGTTCGCATCAATTTCATTCTCCAACTTCCTCGCTTCTTTTCTCAACTCTTCCCACGCCGTCGAAGGCACTTTCATCTTTCCGTCTCGATATAACTTTTCTCGCAGTAGTTGTTCTTTCTCTGTACCGCTTTCTCGTCGCTGATTTTGCACGTTTATTTTCGGATGAAAGTCACGCGCGCGCGCGCACCGAGATTTATTATAGCGTTTCCCGGGACAATTGAGGACACAAAAAAAAAACGAGGCGGAGAAATCAAATTATTCCTCACACGCACAGCTTTTGCAAAAACACAAACACAAACACACATAACAACAAAAAGAAGAAAAAAATACCAGACTTGAAGAAGAGAACCGTGCGTGAAGGAAAGAAGTAAAAAAGGATGAAAAACGACCAGCAGATAAAAGAAGGAGACGAGGGTGTGCACAATGTACGGATAATCTCGCGGAAGGAATTCTCGTCGCGACAACAAAGCAAATACCAAAGATAGTTTACACTCTACTATAACTTCGCGAACGTCTGTTTTTTTTTCTTTCAAGTTTCGAAGGTTTACATCAAAAAGTGCTTTTAAATAATGAACAAAAAATTAACATTTAATGCATCATTTTGCTTAGACGATGACCATCTTGATGGCGTGGATCGTGGCGTTGTCGACCTTGATGTCGTTCTTCTTGTACGGAAAGTCAGCCGGGACGATCTTCTTGCCAGAGATGGTTTCGAATTCCTTGCCCGCAGCCATGTCGGCCTTGGTGACAGTGCCCATGACAACGTGGTTCTTCACGACATCACCCAAGCCATCCATCTTCACAAATTCCATTCTGGTGACACCCTTGGACTTGATGAAGTCCCCGAAGGCATCGTCATCGGCGGCAAAGACCGTGATCGGGCCTTCTTGCGTGAAGGTACCTTCCTCGCCAGAGGCGGAGATGGCGGAACCCATCATGGAGTAAGACGCAGCCTTGCAGATCATACCTATAAAAGAAATTAACGATCAGTATTGTTACTCTCACAAATGTTTAAACACTTACCGAAGGCATCGTTGTTGAAGGATCGGCCACCTTCTTCACCACCTGTTTATTGTTTTTCGCAAAAAGTAATAAGAAGAGTGACGAGAGTTTTGTGTTAGTGGTTTTTTGCCAGTGCCATTTTTTTGAAACCTTAAATTTCGATATCTTTTTTGTGGCGAAAGGAAGATCGAGGGAGAAAGGGTTCTCTTCTCTCTCCCCTCTTGGTCTTCTTGCTTCCGCGCGCGCTTTTACTCTCCTTCACTCTGGAAAATGAAAGGCGAAACAAAGCGCGCGCGAGTGCGCGCGCAGAGTTTCGAGGGAGGAAAACGGAAGGAAAAGAAGACGATCGATCCTCGGGAAAAAACGCAATGATGAAGAAAAAATTTTCTCTTGGCTGTTATCCAATCGAGAGAGGGAGAAGACTCGTTGTGGTGGTGATTAGTTCTTCTCTCAAAAACAAAATTTCTCTGCCGAAGCGTACCTTTGCCGTGAGCCATCTTCGCGTTGGCGACGGTGGATCGCTGTTGCTTCTTGGCGACAACTTGGGAGACGACCTTGGCGCCGGCGATTTGGGATTGTAAAGCGAACATTGTTTCTGTGTGTGTGTGTTATAAATTGCGTTAAAAGTGAGGAAATGTGTATCGGGGTCCACGTCACGCCCGACACTCGTCTCTTCCGAGAAAAAAAAATATAAAAATAAAAGCACGAACTCGTGATGAGTGAGAAAGGAATTCGTCTCCACCTCCACCTCACTCTCTCAAAACTCACTCACTCGATCCATTTTTTTTCATCGCAACGCGGCACAACACGATTAAAAAAACAAAGAAAAAGAGAGCAGAGCACACACACCACTCACAGAGAGAAAAAAAACAAAGAAGAGAAGACGAGAAGAGTTTGTTGTGGGCATCGAAGACCACCTCCGCGCCGGTCATCACACTCTTCGGTGCAAAAAGTAGCGCATGGCGGCAACTTCGCACTTTCGCACGCCTTTTAACGGCTACAGCGTTAAATTCTCCCCGTTCTTTGCCGATCGCATAGCGGTATCCGCGTCGCAAAACTTTGGCATCGTAGGAA
>Ga0255770_10002264_pt1 | contig 17461 bp, 22 predicted proteins | sample 071ome_22_FD_179968 | JGI IMG/M metagenome (GOLD analysis project Ga0255770, IMG submission 179968) | Coastal salt marsh microbial communities from the Groves Creek Marsh, Skidaway Island, Georgia - 071404AT metaG (version 2) | ecosystem: Environmental > Aquatic > Marine > Intertidal zone >... | reverse complement strand
AAAATAACGGAATTGTTTTTCTTGATGAGATCGATAAAGTTTCTGCAAGATCAGATGGTAGATCTGGAGCTGATGTTTCAAGAGAAGGAGTACAGAGAGATTTACTTCCATTAATTGAAGGGACAACAGTAAACACTAAACACGGTCCTATAAAAACTGATCATATTCTTTTTATCGCTTCTGGTGCATTTCAATTAGCTAAGCCTTCTGATCTATTGCCAGAATTACAAGGAAGGCTTCCAATTAGAGTAGAGCTTAATGCATTAACTAAAGAAGATTTTATTAAAATTCTAAAAGAGCCTGATAACAGCTTAATTAAACAATATACTGCTCTGCTTGGAACTGAAAAAGTAACACTTGAATTTACAGATGATGCAATAGAAGCAATTGCAGAAATTTCCACCCATATTAACTCTACAATCGAAAATATTGGAGCAAGAAGACTTCATACAATTTTAGAGAAAATTTTGGACGATATCAGTTTTGATGCACCAGATAAAAGCGGTGAAAAAATTTTAATTAATAAAGCTTATGTTGATAAGCATTTGGGTGATATTGCCAAAGATAAAGATTTATCAAAATTTATTTTATAAATTCAAAACCTTTAGTATCTAGCATCTGGAAAAGTTCTCCAAATTTCAATAAGAGCGACATATGTTGCTTTTGTTGGATTAGCAGTACATTTGCCGATTAATATATCTGTAACTTCTTTTATAGAAAATTTATTAATAACTTTTGCTTTGATACTACTTTTTCTTTGAAGATCCATTAACATCACATGAGAATTATACCCGGTTAAGAATCCTTGAATAGAATAACCCAAAGCATCTTTTCCCGTTCTACCAAACTCATTTGCTACCTTAATAGTTTGGTTACACTTAGATCCCACAAAACCCCAAGTGGCTAGTTCTTTTGAAATTGATAAATTGGGAAAAATAAATAACGACAAAAGTATGAAGCTTAATATTTTTTTATAAGGCATTATTTTTTTAATAACACAATTATTGAGCCGGATCCACCAAGTCTGATCGGACTTTGTTCAATTTTAATAACATGATCAGAAAAATTATTTTCGATATGTTCGGGAACAGCATATCTAAGTAAGCTTAAATCCTTAGAAGCATATGGATCTTGTTCTTTATTTGAATGAAGACCTTTTCCTGTAATAAATAATATTTTTCTAACTTTTCTCTCAATTGCATCGTTTATAGTATTAGACACAACGTCTAAAGCTTTGTGCATTTTAAGACCATGAAGATCTTTTCGAATATCAAATAATCTATCATTATTTTTTTCTTTAATTAAATTATCGAGAGGAGCGTCTTTGTCTTCTATGCTATTAATATTTTCTATAAAAGATTGCCAATCTTTAAGGTCTTCTTCTGTTGGCTTAATGTTTGGTTTCTTCTTCACTTGATAACTCTGTTAAATACCAAGTTGGATCATTATTTTTTAAATCTTTTTCGAATACCCAAACATCTGTAACTAATTTGATTTCTTCTGGGTTTCCTTCAATTATTTCACCTTTATCACTCTTTAAACAATTTACGATTTCACTTACAAACTTTGTTTTTACTTTGTAAAAAGTATCTTTGTTATCAATATCTAATATTTTAGTCTCTTTAATTCCAATGAACGACATCTGAGAAGTGATTTTTTTACTCTCTCTTTCTTTAATCACACCTTCAAAATTTTTATATAAATCTTTCGTAAGCAAAGGTTTTAAAGCCTTTCGATCTCCTTTAGCAAAAGCATTAATTATGATTTCATAAGCCGCTTCTGCTCCTTTTATAAAAATTTTTTCATCAAATTTTGTTGTGTCTTGCTTTATTTCATCTTCAATAATGGGTTTGGTAAACTCTTCATTAGATTGGGCTTGAGTAAATCTTGCTTTCATAGGCATATTGTCAGCTCCTTTGCCTAATGTGCTTCTTAATCTCAATAAAATAAATCCCGCCATTATTGCGAGAAGTATTATGTCGATATATCCAAAATTTTCGCTCATTCTTGTAATTTCTTAAAAAGTAATTATTTCAATAATAAATGCAATTTACAATACTATTTTTAATATTTGTTCCATTAATTGAAATATATTTCATGATTAAGATAAGTGCTGTTATTGGAGCTTTCAATACCATACTGGCAACTTTATTGACCGCAGCTGCCGGGCTATATTTTGTTAAACTACAAGGAATCTCAACATTATATTCAGCTGTAAACAGTATAAGAAATGATCAAACTCCATTTAAAGAAATACTAAGTGGTTTTTGTTTGATTATAGCTGCTCTGTTTTTAATAATTCCTGGTTTTTTTACAGACACCATTGGTGTTTTACTTCTCATACCTTTTACTAGAAATATAATTTTAAAGATATTTGTTAACGAAGAAAATTTAAATAAATCAAACAACCATGATGTAAACACGATAGAAATAGAAGCGGAGGAAATTAATGAACGAGACAAATAATGATCAAAAAAAATACGAAGTAGTTGCTAAATATATTAAAGATATTTCGTTTGAAATTCCTTCACCTGATAGTTTCGTCGATGCTGCACAAAATCTAGGCTCATATGCCACTAAACTAGATTTAAATAGCAATCCTTACAAAAATAATTTAATTGAATTGAATTGTAAATTTTTGCTAGAAGCCCCTGAAAATATTCAAAACAAAATTCATGCGGAAGTATGTATATCAATTGTTTTCAAACTAACTGATTCAAAAATGACAGCAGATGAAGTTAAAAAAACTATTTTAGTTTCAATACCAAGTGAACATTTTGAATATATGAAAGATATCGTTACTTCACTATTTCAAAAATCTGGTTTTAAAAATTTTAATTTTAATAAAACTATCGATTTTGAAGAATTATATAAACAGCAATTTGCTAATTAAGCATAGACGATTTTGGCAATTCTTTTTGAAGAAATTCTTTGTGTAATCTTTTTTCCTCATCCGTAATTTGAACTATAATTTGTTTTCGGTCTTTAATACTTTTAATATTTTTAATAGACTCATCTTGTGTGTCTGAACCAAACTCAAAAGTGGGTTCTTTCTTTTCAAATAGTTCTATGTAAACTTTAGCCAATAATTCACAGTCTAAGAGAGCGGAGTGTTTTTGTCTTCTTGAATTATCGATCTTGAAACGTTTACACAACGCATCAAGGCTATTTTGTGCCCCAGGAAATTTTTCTCTAGCAACGTTAAGAGTATCAACGATATTGTCTTTTGAGATTTGTTTCTCACCGACTTCTTTAAGTTCTTTATTTAAAAAAGCCAAATCAAACTCAGCATTGTGGATCACTAGCTTTTTGCCATCTATAAATTTTATAAAATCTTTAGCTACATCATTAAATTTTGGCTTATCCTTTAAAAATTCTTTTGAAATACCATGAGTATCATAAGCACCTTGGGATATTTCCATTTCTGGGTTTAAAAAAACATGAAACTTTTCACCTGTAGGAATATGGTCCTCGATTTCTATACAAGCAATTTCTATAATTTTATCATTTACTGATGATAAACCTGTTGTCTCTGTATCTAATAAAACCTCTTTCATATAATTACCTTATCTAATAAATTTTTAGCGTCTTTTTTAATCTTTGCACTATTAAAATTATTTTTAACCACAAAGTCTGCTTTTTCTTTTTTTAAATCCAAAGGTAATTGTGCTGATTTTAGTAGTTTATATATTTTTAAATTAAAATTTTTTCTTTTTTTTAATTTATTCATCATTTTATTTTTTGTGGGATCTACAAAGACTAAAATATCTGTATTTAAATTTAATTTATTTTCTAAAAACAAAGGTATATCTAAAACCACGGCTTTTTTATTTTTGTTTTTTTTTAAAAATTTATTCATTTCCTTTCGTACTAATGGGTGCACAATTTTTATAATTTTTTTTAAATTAGTTGGGTTTTGATTTATAATTTTTACTAAATCATCTTTATCAATTGGAAATTTAGAAATATATTTTGGAAATGATTTTTTTAGTTTAGCATACAAATTTCTACTGCTTTTGTATAAGTCAAAAACAGTATTATCAGCATTAAATAAAGGGATATTTAATTGTTTAGCAAAAAAAGACTTGCCTGATCCAATATCACCCAAGACTGCAATTCTAATCATTTAAAGTTTTTATAACCTCATCAGTAATAACAGGCTCGACACCAGTCCATATTTTAAATGATGCTTGTGCTTGGTACAAAAACATCATTTTTCCATTAGCAATCCTATTATTGTTTTTTTCAGCTTCATCCAAAAAATTTGTTTTTTCGGGATTATAAATCACATCATAAAATAATTTATTTTTAATACCGGTTAAATCTAAATTTAATCTATCGTTTTTATTTAATCCCACACTTGTCGCATTTATATAAACATCAGCATCTTTTATCTTTTCCCAGTCAATAATTTCTAAATTGTCGAACAAATCAGATAGCTTTTTTAATTTTTCTTCTGATCTGTTGGTTACAATAATTTTTTCAATACCCAAATTATTTAACGCTTCAATTATAGATGGTGATACACCACCTGCTCCTATTAAAAAAACTGATTTATTTTTAAAATTAAATTTTAAATCCTCTAAGGATTTTTGAAAACCCATGACATCAGTATTGTGACCGATAATTTTACTTCCTGACTTATATAATGTGTTAACAGAATTAGTTTTAAGTGAAACTGCAGATAATTCGTCTACATACTCGATAATATTTTGTTTGAATGGCACAGTAACATTACAACCAAAAATATTATCAACTTTTAATTCTTTGATAATTTTTTGTAAGTCTTCCTTTTCTAATAATTTTTTTTCATAGATAAAATCTAACTTATTTTGTTTTATCCAAATATTGTGAATTTTTGGAGACAGTGAATGTTCTATTGGGTTTCCTATTACACAAAGTTTTTTCATGATAATTTATCAAGATAAGGTTTAAGTTGTTTCATTGGCAATCCTTGAATTGAATCAATATCACCATCAATTTTTTCAAACAAATTTTTTCCTAGGCCTTCGATTTGATATACTCCATATTTTAACATAGTTTCTAATTCAATCTTTTCTAAATAATTTAATATTTCTTTATCAGATAATTTCTTCATTTTTAAAAGGCATGTATCGTGAAAGTGAGAAATCATGCTTCCTGCCCTGGATACACAGATTGCTGAATGAAGCATATGGGTTTGATTATTTAGGTTATGTAAAATATTTTTGGCATCTTCTAAATTTTTTGGTTTATCAATGTTTTTTCCATTCAGATCTAAAGTTTGATCTGCGCCAATTACAATGTCATTTAAAAACTTAGAACTTACTCTGTTTGCTTTAAGTTCAGCTAAGTTTTTTGCAATTTGTAATGGGGTGGCGCCATTGTAAATTAATGATAATTTAATTTCATCTTCATCTACACCAGATGAATATTGTTTCACATCGTAGTTATTGTTTTTTAAGATTGTAAATCTAATTCCACTATTAGAGGCTAAAATTAACTTATTAATCATTAATTTTTTGTTTTTCAATTTCAAAAATTTTAATAATTGAAGCGGCACTTTCTTCTACAGATTTTCTTGTTACATCAATCATTGGTATTTTTTTTGAATTAAATAATTTTTTTGCTTCATCTATTTCTTTTTCAATATTGCTTATATCAGCATAAGTTGAGGATTTTTTGTCGTTTAAAATTGTAATTCTTGTTTTTCTTACATCTGAAAGTCTTTTTGGATCAATTGTTAAACCAACCTTTACAGCTTTTGATTTATAAATATCTTCAGGTAAAATTTGATGAAGAACAAGGGGTATATTAGAAACTTTATAACCTCTTTCACCTAAATAAATAGAAGTTGGAGTTTTACTAGTTCTACTTACTCCAAAAATTATAATATCTGCGTCTACGGCTGTATCTAATCTTTGCCCATCATCATGCTGAAGTGTAAATTGCATTGCTTCTATTTTTTTATAATATTCTTTATTTAATTGATGTTGTCCGCTTGGTTTAAGAGTGGCTTTCTGATCAAAAATTTTTTCAAATTGTGGAATTAAATAATCTAACAGACCAAAACATGGAATATTAAATGTTTTGCATTCGTTAATAATATGATTTGTGGTTTGTTTTTCTACAAGCGTATAAAGAATAATGGGGTTTTCTGCTTTTTTACACGCTTCAATTAATGTTGCGGTTTGAGTAGTTGTTCTCATGAAAGCAAAATGATGAATTTTGTAATTATTGTCTGGAAACTGAGCTTTTAATGCTAAATAAATTCTATCCAGGGTTTCGCCTGTTGAATCTGAAACTAAAAAAAAATTAAAAGTTTTGTTCATAGATGTGTTTATAAATATTTTATAACAACTTTATATCAATAGAGTTAAAAAAATTTAAATTTTATCAATAAACATTACAATTTTAACAATAAACTATTAGACTTAACTATTAATATTCATCTACTTTTAATTTGGTTTATAAGTATAAAAATTTGTTTAAATTTGATAAGATTATTGTTTATAAATATGTATATCTAGTGATTAAATAATTAACCCCATTATTAACGCCACCTAATAATAAAACTAACTTATATAAATATAATTATTATATTATTACTTAATTATTTATTAACTATTGCAAATTTATAATAAATTAGATATACAAATACTTCACATCAATAAAATTTTTCCAACATGAATTTACAAGAACTTAAAGATAAATCTCCTGCTGATTTAATATCGGAAGCTGAAAAACTTGGTATTGAAAATCCAAGCACTCTTAGAAAACAAGAAATATTATTTGCAATATTAAAAAAACTTGCTGAAAAAGGGGAACAAATAACTGCCACAGGTGTGTTAGAAACTTTACAAGATGGGTTTGGTTTTTTAAGAGCCATGGAGTCAAATTATTTACCTGGACCTGATGATATTTATGTAAGTCCAAGTCAAATAAGAAGATTTGGCCTTAGAAAAGGAGACACTGTTGAAGGAGAAATTAGAGCTCCAAAAGATCAAGAAAGATATTTTGCATTATTAAAGGTTAATAAGATTAACTTTGAAGATCCTGAAAAAACTAAACATAAAATTAACTTTGATAACTTAACGCCATTATATCCAGAAGAAAAAATTAAGTTAGAAATTGAAAAAACAAAAATAGAAAAAAAGACAGACGTAACCGCAAGAGTTATTGATTTAGTTTCACCAATTGGAAAAGGGCAAAGATCTTTAATCGTTGCCCCTCCAAGAACGGGAAAAACGGTAATTTTACAAAATATTGCAAATTCCATAACAGCAAATCATCCAGAAATTTATTTAATAGTATTGTTAATTGATGAGAGACCAGAAGAAGTTACAGATATGCAAAGAACAGTTAATGGTGAAGTTGTAAGTTCTACATTTGATGAACCAGCTCAACGACACGTTCAAGTTGCTGAAATGGTAATAGAAAAAGCAAAAAGACTTTGTGAGCATAAAAAGGATGTTGTTATCCTATTAGACTCAATTACAAGATTGGGCAGGGCATATAACGCTGTTGTTCCAAGTTCAGGTAAAGTCTTAACTGGTGGTGTTGATGCAAACGCACTTCAAAGACCCAAGAGATTTTTTGGCGCCGCCAGAAATATCGAAGAAGGCGGTTCTTTAACTATAATCTCGACCGCTTTGATTGAAACAGGCTCAAGAATGGATGAGGTAATTTTTGAAGAATTCAAAGGAACAGGTAACTCAGAAGTGGTTCTTGATAGAAAAGTTGCAGATAAAAGAACTTACCCAGCAATTGATGTTGCTAAATCTGGTACGAGAAAAGAAGAGTTGTTGTTTGAAAAAGATGAGCTATCTAAGATGAACGTACTAAGAAGAATTATTAATCCTATGGGATCTATGGATGCTATAGAATTTTTAATAGGTAAATTAAGAGAGACAAAAAATAATGGAGAGTTTTTTGACTCTATGAATAAAGGTTAATCAATTTTTTTTGCTTCTTCTATTAACATTATAGGAATTCCATTTTTTATTGGATAAGCAAGCTTAGAAGTTTTAGCAATTAAACAATTGCTTTTTTCATCGTAAATTAACTTTTCTTTTGATTGAGGACAAACAATTGTTTTTAATAAATTTTTATCAAATTCCATTAATGAATATTCCTATTTTCGTCATTATTATTTCCTAAAATATAAAAATTAATAATTTGATTAAGAACATCATTTCTATCTTTTATATCTGTCGTTTCTAGCAATCTCTGTTTTTCGCTAATTGTAAAAGGACATATCATCGCCAATGAATTAATTAACTGGGAAGGCTCTACTTTTTCAACTATTTTCCAGTCCGTAATTAATTGATGTTTCTCAAAAAGCTTCTTTGTTTTATCAATTAAATCTATTGTATTTATATTGATCTTTTCCTCGTCACCAAAGTCTTTTGTAAAATCTTCATAATCAACTTTGAATTTTCTATACAAGTTATTTGTATTAATTTCATTTTTAATTTTAAATCTAGTGATGCCCTTAAGGTTAATCAAGTAACGGCCGTCAGGTGTTGCGGAATGGTATTCTATGTAACCAACGCACCCAACAGAATACACCTCTGGCTTTCCATCTAAATCTTTCTTTAAATTTGATTGAACCATTCCTATTAAATTATCACCATCAATTGCATGTTCTGTCATTTGTTTGTACCTTGGCTCAAATATATTTAGAGGCAAAAGGGTTTTGGGAAAAAAAATTGCATTACTTAATGGGAAAATTGGTATTTCAGTTGGTAAATCTGATATGTTAAATTTTTTTTTCATTATTTATCTATTGAAAAACTTTAACATAAATAATAATTTAAAAAAAATATAAAAGCGGGTGTAGCTCAGTGGTAGAGCGAAACGTTGCCAACGTTTAGGTCGTGGGTTCAATTCCCTTCACCCGCTCCAAAAAAATGTTTTCAGGATTTAAAAAAGAAACAATTACTGTTGAAGACCAAGGCTTTGGAAAAGCAGAGATAGTTTGTAGACACGGAGGCAAAGGTGAGCCGTTGTTATTATTACACGGCAATCCCATGTCACATATCACGTGGCACAAGATAGTTGATGATCTAAAAGATAAATTTTATGTGGTTGCTTCTGATCTTAGAGGTTATGGTGAAAGTATTGGCCCAGAAGAGGGTGGAGATAATCATATAAATTATTCATTCAGAGCAATGGCAAGTGATCAAATATCCTTAATGAAAAAATTAGGTTTTGATGAATTTAAATTAGTTGGTCACGATAGAGGAGCAAGAACTTCACATAGAATGTGTTTAGATTTTCCAGAAAAAATAAAAAAAGTTGGAATATTTGATATTATGCCAAACAGACACATTTGGACTGTTCAAAAGAAAAACTGGGCAATGTCAAAATGGCATTGGTTACTAATGATGCAGCCTTATGATTTACCTGAAAAATTATTATCATCTGTACCAGCAAAATATTATATGGAAAAAAAATTATCTAAAAGAGGCGCAACTTTAGAGTTTTGTAAGGAGACATTTGATGAATACGTTAGATGTTTTAATTATAAAACCATCAGAGCTTCATGCGAAGATTATAGAGCTTCACCATCTTGCGATCTTGATCATGATAATGAAGACTTTGAAAAAGATAATAAAATTAAATGCCCAATTTTTGTACTATGGGGTAATAGAAGTGATACTGGAAAAGTTTGGGGGGACGTGTTAAATGTTTGGCAGAATTATAGTGATCAAAAAGTTCAAGGAGAAGGATTAGATTGTGGTCATTATTTACAAGAAGAACAGCCAAAAAAAGTTTTAGAATGGTTTAAAAAATTTTTATAATGAGTGATTTATCTAAAAAAAAATGCATACCGTGTTCTGGTGAGATCCCTGCTTTTACAGAAGAGCAAATTAATGAATTTAAAACTAAAGTAGAAAATTGGAATATAATGAAAAATGACAAAGGTCATTTCTATCTATCAAAAGATTTTAAGTTCAAAAATTTTGAAACAAGTTTAAATTTTATTAATAAAGTTTCTCAAATTGCTGAAGACGAGAACCATCATCCTGACTTAAAGTTTGGATGGGGATATGCTAATATTATTATTATGACACATGCTATAAATGGGTTAGCTGAAAGTGATTTTGTCTTGGCGGCTAAGATCGACGAAATTAGTGTTTAAAATTTCTTATTCCTGTAAACACCATTGATATGCCAGCTTTGTCAGCTGCATCGATAACTTCTTGATCTCGTATAGATCCACCCGGTTGAATTATAGATTTAACACCTGCCTGGATAAGATTTTCAAGACCATCGGCAAACGGAAAAAAAGCGTCTGAAGCCGCAGATGATCCTGCGATTTCTTTTGGAAAAAATTTTAAAGCATTTTTACATGCAATTTCGGCAGAACCAACTCTGCTAGTTTGGCCAGCACCAACACCTAGAGTTTTATTATCTTTAGTAATAACAATTGCATTTGATTTTACGTGTTTACAAACTTGATTTGCAAACAAAAGATTATCAATTTCTATTTCTGTTGGTTTTGCTTTGGTTACAATTTTTAAATCTTTTCTTGTTAAAGATGAAAAATTCTCATCTTGAAGGAGAAAAGTCTTTTGCATAAAAGCTACTGAAAATGATGGGCTATTTTCTACCAACTCATACTCTAAAACTCTAAGGTTTTTCTTTGATGATAATATTTTTTTTGCTTCATCACTAACCTTTGGTGTTAAGATCACCTCATAGAAGGTTTTTACAATTTCAGTAGCAATGCCTTCGTCAATACTATAATTGAACGCCACAACCCCTCCAAATGCGCTTGTAGGGTCACCTGAGAGGGCATTTAGATAGGCTTTTAGTCCATTTGTATCTGAAGCACACCCACAAGGGTTATTATGCTTAATTATGGCACAAACCTTACTTTGTTTGTCAAAGTCATTTACTAGTGAGTAGGCATTAAATGAGTCTAGATAGTTATTATGACTAAGCTCTTTTCCTTGAATTTGTTTTAAATTCGAGAATCCTTTTTTATCATTAACAATTTCAAATACTCGGCTTTCTTGATGAGGGTTTTCACCGTATCTAAGTTTTTGTAAAATTTTACCAGGAATAGTTTTTTTATCTAAAAACTTAATACCATTTTGTTCTGACATCCAATTTGATATCAAGCTGTCGTAATAAGCTGTTTCGCTAAATGTAATAGCTGACATTTTTTTTCTAAACTCTATGGATGTCGAACCTTTATTTTGTTCAAATTCTTTTAAAAATTCATCATAGTATTTTGGAGAAGGTAGTACCGTTACATGTTTGAAGTTTTTTGAAGATGATCTAAGCATTGATGGGCCTCCGATATCAATATTTTCGATCATTTCTTCAAATGATACGTCGCCTTCTAATAATTTATTTTCAAATGGGTAAAGATTAACAATGACAAGGTTGATTTCACTAATTTGATTTTCTTTCATTTGATCTTGATGATTTTTTTTATCAATATCTCCTAACAAGCCACCGTGTATTTTAGGATGAAGTGTTTTAACTCTGCCTTCTAATATTTCAGGTGAGCCGGTGTATTGAGAAATTTCAGTGCATTCAAAACCCTTATCTGTTATGAATTTAAAGGTTCCACCTGTACTTATAATTTCAACATTGTGCTTTTTTAAAGCGCCAAGAACGGTCTCAAGGTTTGTTTTGTCTGAAACTGAAATTAAAGCTTTAGTAATTTTATTCATTGGATGTTTTCTTATAGTCTATTAATTAGTTTTTTCCAAAGCCCAGTTAATGTTATTCACCTTATCTTTCAAAGTGCCTTCAACAAGAATACATTTTGACTCTAAAATTTTGTCATAAGAAGCGAAATAAAGACTATCTTCGATTTTTACAGGATGGGATGATTTAAATCTCCAGCCCTGATTATCCACACTTAATAATATATCTCCACCTTGAGTTTGTATAAGTTTACCCTCAGGTGTGACGTGAAATCGAAGAGAAAAATTTAGGAAAGCCAAATCTTTTTTTGCAACAATTATAAGTTCTTCTCCAGTCAACTTATTTTCATTTTCATGAATAACTATTTTTCTTTCATACATCGTATTATACTTTTTTTGATAACCATTATGGCCAGAAATAATAGAAATAGTATCTTTGTCGGTGTTTAAATCTTTTTTATAAACTTTTAATTTTTGTATAAGAGAATTTCCATAAAATGTTCTGACCAATGGGTTTTTTTGAAATAAGCAGGAAGAAGTGTCATTTATTGTTAATGCAGAATGTGCCGCTGTAGTTTGACTTAGATATGGTAAATCGCCACTAAAATTGTGAGCTGAACCACAATTTGAAATTATTTTTTTTCCATTATAAAGAAATTCAAAAGATAAGCATCCTGCTTGGTAATTCTGTGAATTTAAATCAGACGGCGGATCATTGGCATCGACAGCTATTTCAAATTTTTTAATTTTTGAAATTAAGTAAGAATGAGTTTTTGTTTTTTTATCGAATTTATAGTTTTTGGCTTTTAAAAATTTATTAAATTCAGTGGCATCTCTATTTTTAGCCCCATTAAATAGTGGGAGAAAATTATTTGATAGTAATAATCCCTTATAATTATCACCAATTTTTTGAATATTTTGGTCTAAAAATTCAGGTACAGTATTTTGTGAGAAGATTAAAAATTCTCTCACTAAAATTAAATGGTGCAATAACCAAAATTGATCCTCTGGGTTTTTACTTTCAACAAAGCCATTGCGATCAATAATGTTTTTAATCTCACTTGATAAATTTTTTATCGTACTTTGAAATAATTTTTGGTTACCTTCAAAGGTAACACTAACTAAAATTAAAGAAGCAAGGACGAGTATTTTTTCTAATTTGTTATGTATAAATGTAAGGTTTCGATTTAAGTGAAGAGCTTGTTTTACAATATTATTTGTTATAGTCGCTCTAAAAACCATATCATCGTTTCTTATTGTAAAATGAGAACAACATATCCAAAAAATTAATCGATTGGCTGTGATAAGATGGTTCCAATTTTTTTCATTATAATTTTGATTTTTTCTTAACCATTCAACCATGATATTTTTAGCAAGTATTTTATGATTTTTTATATCGAGTTGAGATAACCAAGAAAATTTATGAAGCTCTGATAAATGTTTTTCTCCAATATTATCAAGTTTCCAAATATTTTTTTGAAATCGCTTAATCAACTCGATTCTTTTATTATTTTTATCCTCGAGTTCTAAAAGTAAAGGAACGTTATTCATGTCATAACTTCTAGACGGAGGAGTAACCTTTAAACTATTGTTATAATATTGAGTGGTAAAATATATTTTCCTAACTTTCTCTAAAAAAAGATTAAATAATGAATAAATAAATAACCTAATGAATCTAAGATTCATTTATTGCTTTCTTAAATTTTTAATATTTTCAGAAATATTATTTTCACCTTTAAAGATAGTTGTTCCTGAAACCAAAATATTTGCACCTGCTTTTATTGCTAATGGCGCAGTTTTAAAATCTATACCACCATCAATCTCAATATCGATATTAAGATTTTCATTTTTAATTTTAGATCTGAAAAATTTCACTTTTTCTAAAACTTCTGGCATAAATTTTTGTCCTGCAAATCCAGGGTTAACGCTCATAATCAAAATTAAATCAATTTTTCTAAGATAATTTTCTATAACAGTGCTTGGAGTTTCAGGATTTAATGAAATACCAACTTTTTTTCCACAGGATTTTATAACATCGATAGTTCTTTGAATATTGTCAGTTGCTTCAGGATGAAACGTTATGATGTCAGCACCTGCATTGGCATAATCTTGAATATATTTTTCCACTGGAGATATCATTAAATGAACATCAAATGGAAGTTTCGAGCATTTTCTTATTTTGCTAATTACTGGAGGTCCAAAAGTTAAATTTGGAACGAAATGGCCATCCATAACATCAATATGTATTAAATCAGCTCCTGAATTATTTAGTTTCTCAATTTCACTACCAATTTCACTGAAATCACAGGATAGAATTGATGGAGAAATTTTGATTTGGTTCATAATTATCTTTTAACTTATTTTGAAAATTTGAAAAATTCTTTTTAAGAACCAGTGGCTAAAATTATATCGATTAAGACTGTAAATAGCATGCAAGTTGCAATAAATAAGCAAACGTGAAGTGAATAGTAAATCATTACTAATTTGTCTCGAAAATTTTTTGATTTTATAATCATAAGCTCTCTATTTTTTTCTGACTTATTTTTAAAATCATACGATAGCATCCAAAAATTATTTGAATTCAATCTGTTATCTATATAACCTATCTTCACAATATTTTTTTTGATAAATTGAATGACTAAAACTAATACGAAAATACAAAACAAAATTTTTATCATTTAAAATACTATTTTATTACGAAATGAATGAAAAAAAAACTATTGAATTATTTACAAAAAAATCTGGTGATTTCGTATCATCAAATTATATTTGTCTAAATGAAAATGATTTAGTTGTAGATGCTGTAAAAAGAGCCGTTGACCAAAACAAAGAAACAATTCTTGCCCAAAATAAAAATGACGAGATTATTGGTATAGTAACACTTAAAGATATTTTTAAAAAATTTGTTACAAAATTTGATCAAGAAATCAAAATCAAAGATATCATGACTTCACCAGTGATTTATGTAAATATGAGTGATTTACTTTTTCATGCAGTAGGAATAATGAGAAAAAATAATTTTACTCATATTCCCGTCTTAAATGATCATAGCAAAGAAGTTATTGGTATTTTAAATTTATCTGATGCATTGTCTGCCGAGTTAGGTAATACCATATCGCATATCGATTCACTGACTCAGGATGAAAATGATATTCAAGGATTGATCAATATTAAAAAATACCAACCAGTCTTAGTTGAGAATCTACTGCAGCAAAATGTAGCCCCAGGTGATATTGCTTATCTGTTAAGTTTTTTAAATAATTTAATTTATTTAAGATCAGTTAATATTGCAAAAAAAGAAATATCACAAAAATTTAAAAATTTTACTGTTCCAAATTTTAGTGTCATTACCATGGGATCTGGCGGAAGAATGGAAAGTTTTTTACATCCTGATCAAGACAATGGGATCATTTATTCTGGAGATGAAAGTAAAGAAACGGATTTATATTTTGAAGAACTGTCAAAACATTTTACAAAAATTTTAGACGATTGTGATATTCCATTTTGTAAAGGTAACCTTATGGCTTCAAACCCTCTTTGGAGGCACAGTCTAAATGGTTGGAAAAGCCAGCTTGAAGACTGGACTAAAAATTTATCACAACAGTCCATGCGTTATATTGAAATGTTATATGATTTTAGATCGGTGTATGGTGATGCTAGTTTAGCGCAAGATTTAAGAAAATTTTTATTAAATGTTTTAGATAATAAGTATCTCCAAAAGTTTATGTATAAAAATGAAGAAAATTCTGATGCAGGACTAAATATATTTGGAAACTTTGTTTTAGAAAAAGATGATGAAGAAAATAAAGGTTTATTTAACCTCAAACATACAGGAACACTCCCCCTAGTAGAGTCTATAAGACTTTACTCTGTTAAGTATCAAATCGAAGAAATTTCAACGCAGGAACGTTTAGATAAATTAAAAAGCTTAGATGTTTTTACTGAAAATGAGTTTGATTTTTTTAGTAATGCACACAAATTTTTATCTTTAATCCTATTAAAAAATCAGTTTGAAAGAGCTAAGCAAAATCTATCAGTGCGTAACTATATAGATGTTTATAAACTTACAGACAGAGAAGTTAGAATGTTAAAAATGTATTTAAAAAGAATTAAAAAACTTAAAGATAAGGTTAGGGTAGATTTTAGTGAGGAATATTTTTAGTCCAATTAAGAAGTTAATAAATATTGAATTTGTAAATAAGATTGACATATCTGACGTTACTTTTTCTGTATTTGATACCGAAACTACAGGTCTTAATTATAACAATGGTGATAAAATTATTTCAGTATCAGGTGTAAAAGTGCAAAATTTTCAAATTGATAAAGAGGGAAAATTAGATGAATTTTGTGATCCAATGATTGAGATTACACCTGAGAATGAACAGATACATCATATTTCAAATAGAATGGTTAGGGGTAAACCAAATATTTATGATTTAGAGAGTAAGTTCAGAGGTTTTTTTAAAAGGTCTGTATTAGTTGCGCATAATGTTAAATTTGATTGTAATTTTCTAATTAGCAATCTTTCTCATACTAAGCTTGAGAGTCGAATAAGAGAGGCGGTAAAGTTAGATACTGTTTTATTTTCTGCGGGTGTTTATCCTGATTTAAAGAGCTATGAATTATCTGCACTTTGTGATGAACTAAATATAACCCATCATGATCAACTTAGGCACTCCTCTTTAGGAGATTCAATTATTACTGCAAGATTATTTATTCATTTATTAAAAAAATCTAAAGTGCAAAATATTAAAGAAATTTTAAATATTTCAAAATTTGGTCAAAAGGTTTTATTGAATAAAACTATTAATAATTAATTATTTATTGAATAAATTTGATAGCGATCTTGCAATTTCACTTTCAAGAGGAAATGATAGCATACCCATAACTGAATAGCCTAATAAATAAGGCATAACATAAAATCTAAACATATAAAAAAACCATGCAACATATAATGGAACAAGAGGTTTGATTAGAAAAGATGGTGTAACCCTATCAAACATTTTAATAAATGGATTGGTTAATTGGACAAACACCTTCATAAAAAAGAAATTACTATCTTCCTTTTGAAAGATGTTCATGGCAACTCGGCCAATTAAGGTCCACATAATTAAACCTAAAAAGTAGTCTATTAAAATTACAATTGGGGACATTTAAAATAACACGGGCGATACTATAAAATATCGCCCGTGAGTAAATAGTTATTTAGTGTGAATGACCTATAGGACAGTCTTTCCTGAAGGTATTCTCACTTCGTCGACCATTGCTTTTGTTTTCGCATCTGGTTCAGGAGTCATTAAACTCACTACAACCATCGAAATTAAGCAAATAGGTGCACCGATTAGACCAAATCTTAAATGGTCTATTCCCATCCAAGGAGCGTTACCCATGAATGCAGGAGCTACATAAATTAGATATGCAGTTCCAGCTCCAAGTCCAAGTAACATTCCTGCTATTGCACCTTGTCTAGTTGCTCTCTTCCACCATACTCCAAGAACTAATGGGAAGAATAGTCCTGACATTGCAAAGTCGAATGCCCAGGCTACTGATCCTAATATACTTGTAAGTCTCATTGATGCGATGTAGGCACCAAAAGCACCTGTCACAACAAGTAGAATACGAGCTACGATTAACCTCTTAGCAACGTCTGCTTTCGGGTCTACTATTTTGTAGTAAACGTCGTGAGACAGAGCGTTAGAAATTGCAAGAATTAATCCATCCGCTGTAGACATTGCAGCAGCCATACCACCGGCAGCAACTAGTCCAGAAATTACGTATGGTAATCCTCCCATTTCAGGTGTAGCTAAAACGAT
>Ga0255770_10002256_pt1 | contig 17496 bp, 4 predicted proteins | sample 071ome_22_FD_179968 | JGI IMG/M metagenome (GOLD analysis project Ga0255770, IMG submission 179968) | Coastal salt marsh microbial communities from the Groves Creek Marsh, Skidaway Island, Georgia - 071404AT metaG (version 2) | ecosystem: Environmental > Aquatic > Marine > Intertidal zone > Salt... | reverse complement strand
CCCGGTGCCGAGAGGGGCCCCACTCCAGGGTCGGGAAGCGGGAGGGGCCGTCGTTGGGTGCCACAGGGCGGGGAGATCGCCGTACGGCACCAGTGGACCCCCCGACCGGCGAGGCACCGCGTCCCGGCGTCCCGCCATGCACTGGCCCGGCGGAGCCCCCTGGGGTTCACTGCCGGCACGGGGGTGTCATGTCTGACCCGATCGCCCCAGCCGCTCGGGGCCCTCCCAGCCCCCGCCCTGCTCTTCAGCGCGCCCGCAACCCCACCGTCGACCTTTCCACTTACATCACCGTCTCTTGCCTTGCTAGCTTGAGACCCGCGTCGAGGAGGCCACCATCCCTGCCTCGACCCCCTAAGCTACCCCTTACTTTTCAAGGTGATCCCCCGCGTGCGTGGCTCAAACCACGATTTTCTCCCCCGGGAGATGCGAGGCGCGCCGCAAAGGGCTCGATCTGCCACGCGCGGTCGGTGGCGTCGCTTCACTGCGCGGAGCCCCCGGAGCGCCGCCTTCCTTGCTTGCGTCTAGTTGCGCGAAGAAATCCGGCAGAATAAACGCGAAGAAACACTCGCGAGAGACGGCAGAGTATCCCACGTCGCGGACGTCGCGCAAGCTCGGCCCTTCCCGTCGCCCACCCAAGGGTGCAGTGGCTCCTGGGCGTGCATGGACCCTTCCTGGATGTTTTACGCACTACTTCCGTCTTTTTGTTCCATGCAGAAAGCAACATGGCTCCCAAGAAGGCTGCCGCCCCCAAGGAGGAGGTGTCCCTCGGGCCCCAGGTCCGCGAGGGCGAGCTCGTGTTCGGGTGAGTGCGATTCCTGCGCAGCGGCGAGGAGACCCGCCGTTTTTTGTGTAAATTCTCGCAATAATGAGCACGTTTCATTACGCTGATCTATCGGCTCGTGGCTGTAGTCCGATCTTCGGCTCGGGACCGGCTTCCTCTCGGGAGCCGTCCAGCCCCCCCCCCCAGACATCCCCCTCACCGGCTCCCCTCTTGACCCCCACCCGCAGCGTTGCCCACATCTTCGCTTCTTTCAACGACACCTTCGTCCACGTGACGGATCTGTCCGGCAAGGAGACCCTCGTCCGCGTGACCGGCGGCATGAAGGTGAAGGCCGACCGTGACGAGTCCTCCCCCTACGCGGCCATGCTTGCCGCCCAGGACGTGGCCACCCGCTGCAAGGAGCTCGGCATCTCTGCCCTCCACATCAAGCTCCGTGCCACCGGTGGCTCCCGCACCAAGACCCCCGGTCCCGGTGCCCAGTCCGCCCTCCGCGCCCTTGCCCGTGCCGGCATCCGCATCGGCCGCATCGAGGACGTGACCCCCATCCCCCACGACTCTACCCGCCGCAAGGGTGGTCGCCGCGGTCGCCGTCTCTAAGCAGCTTCCCGCTGCTGGGGCGACACTGCTGGGGTTCGCGCTGTGGGCCGCGCTCTCCTGGGCGTGGTCAGCAGCCGGTGGCTGCTCATGGGTGGAGCGTGCTAGATCGGGGAGCGCTGCGTCTGCCGTGCTACACAGTTCGGGGACCGTCGCCTCCTCTGGCGCGTTGCCTGTTGGGTTGTTGTTTTGCCCTTGAATTTCCCAGGGAGCCCACGGATAGGCACGCAGGGGCACTGCCAGTCTGCCGACTCCCGCGCTCGGTGAGGCACTCGCACGCGCAGCGGCGCCCCTCCCGCGCCCCGCAACGCCTCATTCGTGCGGGTGGACTGCTGCACAGGGCACTTGTCCACCCGCAAGCGAGAGCCGTGGGAGCCCAGAGACGCAGACCGCGGGGGCGGACGAAAGACACCCTGCAGATGGACGCTACAATGCTGTCCGTGACGGTGAGACTTCTAGGCACCAAACATACTCGCGCCTCCTAATATTAAACGCAGGTGGTCCGCAATGGGCGAGGACCCCCACCTCGTGTCCCGAGTTTTCGGAAACGTCGAGGAGAAGTCGAAGGGTTTTCGGCTCGCGTACCCCGCTCTCCGCAGATTCTCCCTCGCGTTCAGCATGAGCGGTGGTCTCTTTACTGGAAAGAGTCGATGAGGTGAGCCCGAAGGACTCATACGTACCTCGCACGGGTGGGGCGGGTGCCGAAAAAAACGGACGAGGTCGAGTTCTGAGAAAGCGAAAGGGATGCACTCAAGGCATGCAAGACGTACCGGAGCGTGCGGCGCGTTGCTTCCATTGGGATTGAGCCGCTCACTGTATCCTGTTTTTGGCCCCGCGCCCGCAGCACCACCACCAACTCCCTCGACGCACTCACCCTCCAGGTCCCCGCGAGCATGTCTGGTGAGGAGATCGGGGCCGCCCCCGACGCGCGCCACCCCGGGTCCTCGGAGGCCGGCCGACGCGGCTCCGTGGCAACTGCGTCGTCACGCCCGTTGTCCCTGCTTCTCCCACACCCGATTCCCGTGGCCCAGTGAGCTTCTCGCCGCTCCGCGCAATGCCCCCCGCAGTGTTCGAGCTGCGCGCCGAGATCGCAAGGAAGCTCCGGTGGGAGCCCGTGGAGGACCTCCTCCGGCTCAACGGCTTCGAGGAGGACTGGGAGCTGACCGTGCTCGACGGCAAGGCGTGCCCTGGGGACAGGTCGCTCGAGGCGTGCGGCATCAGGAGCGGCTCGCGCGTCGTGACCGTGCGCAAGGTCCTGTTCGCCGATGGATGGAAGATTAACGCGGACGTTGACGATGTGGACTCGTCCGACGAGGAGGACGAGTTTTGACGGGGGGTTGGGGCGCACCCACATGCCAGGGGCATGACGCCGCCGGGAACACCCCGTGCCTGCGCCCCGTGTGCAATAGCGTATTGCGCCCGCCCCATAGGTTGTCTGCTTCAACGCCCCCCATGGAGAGGAAGCACGCGCCCCGCGGCACAGGACTCATGCACTCTCGTCGGCCTCCCAGAACTTGACCTCCAGGGTGTCGGCGTTGGCCCAGGGCTTGGCAGCCAACATCTTGGGGATGAGGGACCGGTGGTTGCGGGCCGTCACGATGATCTCCTCCAGCTGCCCACGGTCGAGCTGCGGGAAAGGCGGGAGCGGAGATGCGTGGGGCCGTGAGGGGGGGGGTCCCGGGGAGGAGGGCGCGCGAGTGAGGTGGGGCAGTGCCCACCCCGTTCCCCAAACTCACCTTGACCTCGAGCTCCGCGTCGTCCTTGATCGCGGGGTCCTCGCACGCCTTCTTAATGTAACCAAAGAGCGTCTCCGTCTGTTTCCGGAACTCAGCGTCCGCGGGCATGCTGCTGACGTCGTTCAGGATGGCCCCGCACTCGGCGATGAGAGTGCCCCGGGCGTTCTCGTCCACCTCAACCCCCACGATGCACGTCCTGGCCTTGGCGGCGAAGAACCGTTGGCTCTGCACGCAAGGAAACGCGAGGGTGGAGCAGATCGGCGCTGGTTAGGGTGGGCGAGGCGCGGGAAGTGGGAGCGGACGAACCGAGCCCTCGGGTCTGCTCCCGCGGCGGGTGCACAGGGGCCCGCGCGGCAAAGAGACTGCAGCGGGGCACACCTAGTGCTCAAACGATTCCATCCATCACACGCATCGCTCCTCATGACACTCGCACCCATTTGCACCCGTTCCCCGAAGGTGCAGCCCGAGGGGGGTGGGCCCGGTAGCGCACCTGGAAGGCCACGGTCTCCGTGACGACCTGAGACGAGCTCGCGAGGGAGGTTGCAATCCTCCTCAACATGATTCCCGGTCTCGGCGAGTCGTTCCCCGCGGTTCGGGACTGCAGTCGAGCCAGAGGGCGGAGCAAGGACAGGGGATGGAAGGAGAGCTCTATGCAGCCTCACGGGATACGGTAGCGAGTGACAATGGGAAAGTGACGAGTTGTGACGATCTCGAGTGCACCGGGAGACGTACAGGGGAACGTAGTGATCTGCGCGGGAGAGAGGGCTCTGGAGCCAAGTCAGTCTCCGGGCTCTTTTCGCGTCTGTCGCCACGGTGGTGTCCCGGTGGGGCGGAGCGGGTGACCCGTGCCTGAAGTGAGAGCGTGCGATGCCAGCGGCGCCAAAACTGTATGAAAAGAGAACCCTCTAGTGCAGCGATTGTTGCTCGAAGTGAACTGCCCCACCCGTTTCGCTCGGAGCGCTTCGCAATAGGACCCCGTGCCTTTCTCCTTGACCATGTGTTATTGAACTGATAGATTAAAATGCACGGTCATAGAAAGAAGGGTCACGGGCCCGACCTTTCGGCCCCCGTCAAGGTGAGCATGCGTTCCCTGTTACGAAATGCACCCCCGCCCCCTCGGGCCCCTCTAGGGTGCCCCGGTGTGCCCTTCCGCGCGGCCGTCGAGCAGTGTCCGGATGACTCCGCCTGTCGAGCACCGCTCCTTGCTGGCCAGGGCCCTGGGAAGTCCCCATCGCCCACAACATCTGTTCTCGGCTGGAGCCCGTGCACGGTACTATTTTCCGCTGGGAGGGGACCTGGCGGTGGATTCGGACGGCGGCGCAAGATATATGCGTGACCGACGCCCTGTCCCATCGATTATTTCGTTTGGATGTCGCTGTCCACTGTGGAAATGCACCCGTCCGATTTCATACGCGAGGGGACATGCCCTCCGTCTGGTTGTGCCGGTGGTGCCCCCCTGATGATCCTGTGGTGATTACTGCCGCTTTTTCCGGTGGTGTTTGCTCGGAAGTGGGACAATGACCCATCTACTGACCCGTACGTCGACGGAGACGCCCCCCGGAGCCGCCCACGTCGCGGAGCAGAGCCCCCCCCCACCAGTTCGCCCCCCGCCCGCACCCCTCGCTGCTCGCGCGGCTGACCCCCGCCCCCGCCCCCTCTGACGCTCCTGCAGATCCGCCTGCCGAGGGCGTTCCAGCTCGGGAAGACCCTCGGGGCGACTGGCGGCACGGCCAGGGGTCAACATGCCGGGGAAGGGGCGTTGGACGCAAGCACCCACTTCGACGGCACGGCGCCCCCGCCCACCTACCCCAAGGGCGAGCTGGACCCGCCTTCCCGCCCCGTTAGCGCGGGCTCGGACGCGCCGGCCCTCCCGCCCCTCGCCCGCACGGGCAAGGTCCACCCCGCGTTCAAGGTCCCGCCCCCCAAGTCCCCGATCAAGCTCGACCGCCTCGAGGCGCCCCACGCGGCCCCGGACTGGTACGACATTGGAGACAACGGGTCCTTCCCCCCGCGTCCGGACTTGTACGGGGACGGGGGGGAGCTGCCCCCGCGGCAGGACGGCGAGGGCGGGGAGGAGCCCGCGCCCGAGCCCCCCGGGGGCCCCGAGGACGCCACGCCGCTCGAGTGGGTGGCCGCGCGGGGGGACACTTCGTCGCGGCAGCCGCGCAAGGACGAGTTTGCCGTCAAGGGGGGCTCGAGCCTCCCGCTGGAGGCGTACGACCCGCTCGACGCGGACGACGCGCTCGACTTCCCGGCGATGATTGCTGAGGAGCAGGCGCGGGGAGCCCCCGGCATCCCGGCGCGGTGTCGCTTCTTCACCAACGACGGGCAGTTCTACTGGGCCCCCTGCCACGCGACGGCCTTCCACGCCGATGCGAGACAGTTCGACATCCGGTGGGTGCACAGCGGGAAGGAAAAGCTCCGCGTCAAGCGCCTGAACGTGTGCCTGGACGCCGAGGAGCCCGCCGCCCTCTCGGCGCGCATCCGGGCCGCCCGGCGGGAGAAGGCCGAGGTGGAGGCGCGGGCGCGGTACCAGGAGTTCCTCGACTCGATCCCGTTCGAGCACCGGGACATCATGGACGACGAGTTCGAGCAGCGGGTCATGGCGCTCGCGAACTGGGACCTCGCCACCGCCCTCCCCGGGGTGGTCGACGACTGCCTGGAGGAGCTCCGTGACGTGTACCGGCACTCGATCAAACAGTCGGTCATGCGGCACAAGCTGTCCGACCCGGAGCTGGCCAAGGACCTGGCCGATGTCCTGGCCATCGCGCCCCTGCCCCGCGCGCCGCCCGTCCCCGCGTCCGGCGTCGCCCCATGCCCCGATGTCGGGGCAGTGGCCCACTGGCAGGGCGGGAGCGTGCACTGCGAGATGACGGACCGGGAGCTCTTCTCCGTGCTCCAGGCCGACGTCAAGTCGACGCTCCCGCAGGCTCAGCAGACGTACCTCAGCGGGCTCCAGTCCTTCCACAGCGAGCTCGACGTCTCGGGGGACCGCCTAGTCGACACGTCCCTCTCCCTCCTCGAGCTCCCGGCCGCCCTCGACGACCTCCACGACTACTGGGTCCACTCGGTGCACGAGGCGATGGAGGGCCTGAAGACGACGTGGGTCCTGCGCGTGCTTCGGGAGCTCGACGACGTGGCCGTCGCCCTGCGGCCCGCCGAGAACCCCCTCATGGAAGAGCTCGAGCGCCGCGAGCCCGTCAGCACGGCGTCGGCCGTGGCGTCGAGCGCGCAGCTTTCGCGGTACGTCAAGATGGTGTCGCTGAAGATGGCGGACCAGGTGCAGGTGGCCGTGGTGCAGAGCGCCCGGGCGCTGGTGGACGTGCTCCGGGGGTACGACTTCGAGGAGGGCTCGCGGGAGGCCAGGGCCGGGCGGCCCGACACGGACGACGGCAAGTGGGGCGCGGACCTCTTCACGACGGTACCGACGCAGCTGCTGCGGATCCGGCTGTGCTACTCGACCGAGCAGCGGAGCCTAGAGCTGACGCCCGGGGTGGACGAGATCACCTCGAAGCTCCTGTCCGTCTTTGAGGAGATCTTCCTCCAGTCGGAGGGCGTCGAGGACGTTTCAGCCAAGCTGGCCCTCGCGCAGGACAACACCACGCTGCCCACCGTTGACCTCGCCGACCCTCGGGTGTCGGAGCTCAAGCGGCAGCTCCTCGCCGTCGTCGAGAAGAACCTTCAAGGGCCCCTCGACCTGCTCGCCGCCTTCGGTGCGATCCGTGACCTCGTGGAAGTGGATGAGGAGGCCTTCCTTGAGGACTGGCGGGCCCGGGAGCACACGCTGGAGGAGTCGCTGGCCGAGGTGACCAAGTTTGATGGGCTCATCCAGACCGTCTTCGACCGGTGCGAGGCCTGCGTCAACTTCGCCATGGTCAGCGTCGACTGCTCGGCCGCCAAGGCGAGCCTGCACGAGAAGGCCAGCGTGATCCGCATCGGGCTCCTGCACGACATTGCCCGCCGGTGGACCGACGCCAACCGCGAGATCGCGGCCACGTACGACCACATGTGCACGACGCTGTCCCAGCAGCCCACGGACCCCGAGATGCTCGACGAGCTCAACACCTTCCTCGAGGAGACGGAGGGGCAGCTGGAGTCGCTCGCGGAGCGCATCGACGAGTCTCGTGAGGCGTACGAGTCCCTCGACGCCAAAACTTTCGTGATCGAGGACGCCCAGTCGGCCCTGTACTTCGAGCTCCTTAACTGCCCCCTCCGCCTCACCGATGTCGTGCTCAAGTGGAAGGCCCGCGCAGCCAAGGCCCGCATCGCCTACATGGACCAGCTCCGAGACGACATGAAGGCGCTGACGGAGAAGCTGGCGGGCCTGGAGAAGGAGGTGAACGAGTTCGTCAAGCTGGGCGACCTCAGCGCCGTGGAGGACCGGGCCCTGCAGGTGCTGGACATCCAGCAGACGCATGCCAACCTGAAGGAGCTGGCCGAGCTGTACCAGAGCCGCGAGGCCATCTTCGGGCTCAAGGAGACCGAGTGGCCCATCCTGGACCAGATCAGCAAGGTCTTCGACCCAACAGCCAAGCTCTGGGAGCTCTGCGCGTCCTTCAGCCGGGACCGCCCCGACTGGCAGGACGGCCCCTTCAAGGAGATCGATGCCGAGATGGTCGCGGCGAAGGTGGACGAGTGGTACCGCCAGTCGGGCAAGCTGACCAAGCTCCTCGTGGGCCCCCCCGCGAGCGTCGTGCTCGAGACGCGCAAGCTCCTCGAGGAGTTCATGGACAAGATCCCCCTCATCACGGCTGTGTGCAACCCGGGGATGCAGACACGCCACTGGCGGGCCATCTCAGAGATCGTCGGCCGTGAGGTCAAGATGGAGGACGAGTTCACCCTCTCAATCGCCCTGTCTATGGGCCTCGGGGACCACCTGGACCAGATCCAGGAGGTCAGCGAGAACGCGAGCAAGGAGTTCAGCCTCGAGAAGGCGCTGCGCAAGATGGAGGGCGAGTGGACGGGCATTGAGTTCGAGTTCGGCATGTGGCGGGACACGGGCACGTACAAGCTCCGCGCCCTGGACGACATCCAGATGCTCCTGGACGACCACATCGTCAAGACGCAGTCAATGCGCGCCTCCCCTTTCATCGGCCCCCACGAGGAGGCCGTCAAGCTCTGGGAGTCGAAGCTTGGTATGACACAGGACATTATCGACCAGTGGATCAAGTGCCAGGATGGTTGGCTGTACCTCGAGCCCATCTTCGGGTCAGAGGACATCATGCAGCAGATGCCCACCGAGGGCGCCAAGTTCAAGATGGTCGACCTCTCCTGGCGCGACATCATGGAGAAGGCCGTCAAGAACCCGGAGGTCCTCGCCGTCACAGCCGACCCTGAGATGCTCGCCGCGCTCCTTGAGGCTAACCAGCTCCTCGACCAGGTTCAGCGCGGGCTCAACGAGTACCTCGAGACCAAGCGTGTCGCCTTCCCGCGCTTCTACTTCCTCGCCGACCCAGAGCTCCTCGCCATCCTCTCTGAGACGAAGGACCCAACGCGTGTGCAGCCGTACATGTCTAAGTGCTTCGAGGGCATCCTGGCCCTCGAGTTCGACAAGAACATGGTCGTTCAGGGGATGCAGAGCGCCGAGGGCGAAGTCGTCGCTCTTCAGCCTTTCGAGCCGGCCAAGGCCAACGGTGCCGTGGAGAGGTGGCTGATTGAGTGCGAGGCGTCGATGAAGGCGTCGGTCAAGAAGGAGATGTTGTCGGCGACCGAGGCTTACGAGAGCACGGAGCGGACCAAATGGATCCTTGACTGGCCCGGACAGGTCGTGCTCGGGATTGACTGCCTGTTCTGGACCCAGGAGACGGCTCTCGCCATCGCTGAGGGCACGCTGTCCGAGTACGCGTCGAAGTGCACCGAGGAGCTCATGAAGGTCGTCGCCAAGGTCCGCGGGGACCTGACCAAGCTCCAGCGCATGACCCTCTCGGCGCTCATCGTCATCGACGTCCACGCGCGCGACGTCGTCCTGGAGCTTTCGAAGCAGGGCGTGACCTCGGAGACAGAGTTCGAGTGGATCTCGCAGCTCCGGTACAACTGGGAGGACGGCGACCTGGTCGTGCGCATGATCAACGCCGCGCTCGAGTACGGGTACGAGTACCTGGGCAACTCTTCGCGCCTGGTGATCACTCCGCTCACAGACCGGTGCTACCGCACCCTCATGGGCGCCCTGCACCTCAACTTCGGGGGCGCCCCCGAGGGCCCCGCCGGGACGGGCAAGACAGAGACGACCAAGGACCTGGCCAAGGCCATGGCCATGCAGTGCGTCGTCTTCAACTGCTCGGACCAGATGGAGTACCAGGCCATGGGCAAGATGTTCAAGGGCCTCGCGTCGGCCGGCTCCTGGGCCTGCTTCGACGAGTTCAACCGCATCAACCTGGAGGTGCTCTCGGTGATCGCGCAGCAGATCCTTACTATCCAGCGGGCCAAGGCGCAGCGCAAGAAGCTCTTCGACTTCGAGGGCTCCAAGATCACTCTCAAGCAGTCGTGCAACGTCTTCATCACGATGAACCCGGGGTACGCCGGGCGCTCCGAGCTCCCGGACAACCTCAAGGCACTGTTCCGATCCGTCGCCATGATGGTCCCCGACTACGCGCTGATCAGCGAGATTATCCTCTACTCGGCCGGGTATGAGGGCGCACGCGACCTCGCCCGCAAACTCGTGGCCACGTACCGCCTGTGCTCGGAGCAGCTCTCGTCCCAGAAGCACTACGACTATGGCATGCGCGCCGTCATGTCAGTGCTGCGGGCGGCCACGGCAAACAAGCAGAAGAAGGAGCTCGCCAGCCTGTCGGAGGACGTCATGATGCTCCGGTCTATCCAGGATGTCAACCTTCCCAAGTTCCTGGCCCCCGACATCCCGCTCTTCAACGGTATCCTGTCGGACCTCTTCCCGGGTGTTGAGCTCCCGGCCCCCGACTACGAGAAGCTCGAGCTGGCCGTGCGGGACTCGTGCGAGGCGGCCAACCTGCAGCCGACGGACGTGTTCCTCGAGAAGCTCTTCCAACTGTACGAGATGATCCTCGTCCGCCATGGCCTCATGATCGTCGGGTACTCGTTCGGTGCGAAGACGAGCCTGTACCGCATGCTGGCCGCAGCGCTTGGCCTGCTCGAGCAGCGCAAGCAGCTCGGCGAGGTGAAGGTGCAGACGCACATCATGAACCCCAAGGCGGTCTACATCGACCAGCTTTACGGGGCCCCGGACAAAATCTCCAAGGAGTGGAAGGACGGTGTGCTGGCCACCGAGTTCCGCAACGCCTACAAGGCCGGGGTGGGCCCCGATGCCGTCAAGGACCGGCAGTGGGTCATCCTGGACGGCCCGGTGGACGCCGTGTGGATCGAGAACATGAACACGGTCCTCGACGACAACAAGAAGCTCTGTCTGAACTCCGGCGAGACCATCAGCATGACTCCGCAGATGAACATGATCTTCGAGGTCCAGGACCTGCTCCAGGCGTCCCCGGCCACTGTGTCGAGGTGCGGGATGGTGTACGTGGAGCCCAGCTCCATGGGCTGGGAGCCCCTCGTCGTGTCGTGGCTCAACCAGGCGCCCGAGAGCCTCAAGCCCAGCGCGCCCCGGATCACCGAGCTGTTCAAGTGGTTCGTGGACCCGTGCACGGCCTTCATCCGCCGGAACTGCCGGGAGCCCGTGCAGACGCTGTCGATCGGCCTCGTGTCGTGGCTGATGCGCTTCTTCGACGCCATGAGCCCCATGTTCCGCGAGGAGGGCGCGAAGGCCCCCTCGGCCAAGGACACCCCCCGCCTCGTCGACGGCATCTTCCTCATGTCGGCCATCTGGTCCCTGGGCGCCACCGTCGATGCCGCCGGGCGCCCCGTGTTCAGTACCTTCTTCCGCGCGCTGGCCGAGGGCGTCGTGGACGCGAAGCCTGACCGCAAGGACTATGACCTCGGGCCCGGGGTGGAGGTCGCGTACCCCGACTCGGGCGCCAAGCTCAACGTGCACCTTCCCGCAGACGGCCTCGTGTTCGATTTCCTCTTCGACACGGACAAGATGCAGTGGAAGCACTGGCTCGACACGACCAAGGTCGAGCCCCCCAGCGAGAAGACGCCCTTCAACAGCCTCGTCATCACGACGGTCGACACGGTCCGCTACTCGTTCATCTTCGACACGCTCACCACGGCCGGCAAGTCGTGCCTCTTCGTCGGTCCCACGGGCACGGGCAAGACGGTGTACGTTCAGTCGAGGCTCAACCAGATGGACAGGGCCAAGTACATGAACGTGCAGACGGCCTTCTCTGCACAGACCAACGCCAACCAGATCCAGGACATCATCGACATGAAGCTCAAGCAGCGCCGCAAGCACGTGCTGGGCCCCCCGATCGGGCTCAAGTGCGTCATTTTCGTGGACGACCTCAACATGCCCACCCCGGAGACGTATGGCGCGCAGCCTCCGATCGAGCTCCTGCGGCAGTTCTGCGACCACCAGGGGTGGTACAACCGGAACGAGAACACCTTCACCAACCTCGTCGACATCCAGCTCTGCTCCGCCATGGGGCCCCCTGGCGGCGGGCGTAACGAGGTCACCCCGCGCCTGCTCCGGCATTTCAACGTGATCTCCGTCACGGAGTTCACCGACGAGACGTACCTGAGCATCTACTCGAGCATCATCGACTGGTGGTTCCGCCGGGCCAAGGCCCCCGACGAGGTCCGGGCCAAGGGGAGCGCAATCGTGCGGGCCACCGTGTCGATCTACAACACGGTCCGGGCGGAGCTGCTGCCCACCCCCGCCAAGAGCCACTACCTCTACAACATGCGCGACCTGAGCAAGGTCTTCCAGGGGATGCAGATGTGCGGGGTGCCCCTGACTGATGCCCGCGGACTGTCGCGTCTCTGGGTGCACGAGTGCCTGCGCGTCTTCCACGACCGCCTGATCAGCGACGAGGACCGCCTCTGGTTCTGCCAGCTCGTTAAGGACAGCGTCGACAACGTCCTGGGCCAGAAATTCGACAAGGTCTTCGAGCAGGCCGACGGCTCTGCCCCTGAGCTGACCGACCTACGGAAGCTCATGTACTGTGACTTCCAGGTCCCGAACGCGGACCCAAAGAAGTACGACGAGGTGGCCAGCCTGTCCGAGCTGCTCAAGGTGATTGAGGATTACCTGTCGAGCTATAACTCGGACCACAAGACGCGGATGGACCTGGTGCTGTTCCAGTACGCTGCCGAGCACATCTGCCGCATCTCGCGCGTGATCAAGCAGCCGTACGGGAACTGCATGCTGGTGGGCGTCGGGGGCTCTGGGAGGCAGAGCCTGACACGGATCGCGGCCTACATGGCCGAGTACAAGCTGGAGAGCATCGAGATCACCAAGAGCTACAGCATGGGCGAGTGGCGGGACGACCTCAAGCGCATCCTGACACAGGCGGGTGGGGACGACAAGCAGACGGTCTTCATGCTGGCCGACACGCAGATCAAGCAGGAGGCCTTCCTCGAGGACATAAACAACATTCTCAACACGGGCGAGGTCCCCAATCTGTTCGCCAAGGACGAGATTGCCGCCCTCACGGAGAAGGTCACCAAGAAGGCCAAGGCCGAGGGCCGCCCCCTGGGCATGGAGGAGCTGTACGCCTACTTCGTAGAGCAGTGCCGGGAGAACCTGCACATTGTGCTGGCCTTCAGCCCCGTCGGGGAGGCCTTCCGCGTGCGCATCCGCAAGTTCCCCTCGCTGGTCAACTGCTGCTCGATCAACTGGTTCCAGGAGTGGCCCAGCGATGCTCTCAAGGCGGTCGCAAAGCAGTTCATGCGCGATGTCGACTTTGACACGGAGGAGGTCCGCGACGCCGTCGAGGATATGTGCATGAGCATCCACGTCAGCGTCCGCAGTCTCGCCGAGAAGTTCAAGAACGACCTTGGCCGGTTCTACTACACGACGCCCACGTCCTACCTCGAGCTCATCTCGATGTACAAGACCCTGCTGCACGCCGAGCGGCTCAAGGTCTCCAAGCTGCAGACGCGGTACGAGATCGGGCTGGAGAAGGTGATGACGGCGGAGAAGGACGTCAACGTGATGAAGCAGGAGCTCATCGACCTGCAGCCCAAGCTGGAGGCCACGTCCAAGGAGGTCGAGGCCACTCTCGAGGTGGTCAACAGGGAGACGGCCGCCGCTGAGGTTACCAAGGCGGCCGTTAAGAAGGACGAGGCCATCGCGTCGGAGAAGGCCGCAGCGGCCAAGATCATCAAGGACGACTGCGAGGGGGAGCTCGCCAAGGCCATGCCTGCGCTTAACGCCGCCCTGCGCGAGGTCGACAAGCTCTCCAAGGGCGACATCCAGGAGGTCAAGGCGATGAAGAACCCGCCCCTGCCCGTCAAGTCGGTCATGGAAGCCGTGTGCATCCTCTTCGGGCAGAAGGCCACGCGCATCAACGACCCAGACAACCCTGGCAAGAAGCGGGATGACTACTGGTCTGTCTCGCTCTCCCTCCTCGCCCAGATGGACTTCATCCAGCAGCTCAAGCAGTACGACAAGGAGAACATCGAGGAGGCCACTATCAACAAGATTGAGCCCTACCTGGAAAAGGACGAGTTCCAGCCTGAAGCCGTGAAGAAGTCAAGCAAGGCCGCGTACGGCATCTCGCAGTGGGTGCGCGCCATGCACACGTACTTCTACGTTAGTCGGGACGTGGCCCCCAAGCGCGCGGCTCTGAAGGGCGCGGAGGACGAGCTCAAGGAGGTGAACGAGGCGCTGGCCATCAAAATGGCCGAGCTCAAGGGGGTGGAGGAGAAGATCGCGAACCTCAACGACACGCTCCGCGCCAACCTTGAGGAGAAGGACCGCCTCGAGAAGGAGGCGGCCCTGTGCCAGAAGAAGCTCGAGCGGGCCGGCAAGCTCATCAACGGGCTCGGCGGGGAGAAAATCCGCTGGGGCGAGATCTGCAAGAAGCTCTCCGAGGACTACGGTAACCTGACGGGGGACATCATCCTGTCCGCGGGGTTCATCGCGTATCTGGGTGCCTTCACCAGCGAGTACCGCAGCCTGGCCGTGACCGAGTGGCTCGCTCTCTGCCGCGCGGCCGCCATCCCGTGCACGGAGAAGTACAGCCTGCAGACGGTGATGGGAGAGCCCGTCAAGATCCGCTCCTGGGTCATCGACGGCCTCCCCAACGACACCTTCTCCATCGAGAACGCCATCACCATGCGCACCGCGCGCCGCTGGCCCCTGCTCATCGACCCCCAGGGCCAGGCCAACAAGTGGATCCGCAACATGGAGGCCTCGCAGCAGCTGCACGTGATCAAGCTCACCGACAAGAACTTTGTACGCACGCTGGAGAACTGCATCAACCTCGGCAACCCTGTGCTCCTGGAGAACGTCGGCACCGAGCTCGACCCCACCCTCGAGCCCCTCCTCCTCCGGTCCGTGTACAAGGAGTCGGGCACCCTCCGTATCAAGCTGGGCGACAAGCCCATCGACTACTCGGACACGTTCCGCTTCTACATCACGACCAAGCTCCGGAACCCGCACTACCTGCCAGAGATCGCCGTCAAGGTGACGCTGCTGAACTTCATGATCACGCCCACGGGCCTCGAGGACCAGCTCCTGGGGCTCGTGGTGCAGCGCGAGCGGCCCGAGCTCCAGGAGAAGAAGGAGGAACTGGTGGTGCAGGCAGCGGCGGCGACCAAGCAGCTCAAGGAGATCGAGGACCAGATTATCGAAGTGCTGTCGAGCTCCGAGGGCAACATCCTCGAAGACGAGACGGCGATCAACATCATCACGGTCGCCAAGACAAAGTCAAACGAGATCGCGAAGCAGCAGGAAGAGGCCAAGAAGACGGAGGAGGACATCGACCGCAACCGCCGCGGGTACGTGCCCGTGGCCAAGCACACGTCGAGCCTCTTCTTCTGCGTCTCGGACCTCTCGTTCATCGAGTCCATGTACCAGTACTCGCTCAGCTGGTTCATTGGCCTCTTCGAGGGGACCATCCGCGTGGCCGACAAGCCGACCGCGCCCACTGACGCCCAGCGGCTCCAGGCCCGGATCGACTCGCTCCTCGAGCACTTCACGTACTCGCTGTACAAGATGATCTGCCGGTCGCTCTTCGAGAAGGACAAGCTCCTCTTCTCCTTCCTGCTTACCGTCACCCTCGAGTCCAAGATCCACAACCGCATCGACGCGGCCGAGTACCGCTTCCTCCTCACGGGCGGCCTCTCCACGGCCGACCCGCCGCCGAAGCCCGCGCCGTGGCTTCCCACCAAGCAGTGGGGCGAGCTTGTCCGCCTTGGCAACGTGTCCGAGTCCTTCGCCGGCCTCGCCGAGCACTTTGAGGCCAACGTCGACGCCTGGAAGGCCATGTACGACTCGCCGTCCCCGGTGGAGCACCCGCTCCCCGGGACGTGGGCCGACAAGCTCGACGCCTTCCAGCGGCTGCTGGTGATGCGGGTGATTCGCCCGGACAAGCTGACGTTCCTCGTGCGGTCGTATGTGGAGGGCGTGATGGGCGCGCCGTTCGTCGACCCGCCGCCCTTCAACCTCGAGGCGTGCTTCAACGACTCGAACTCTCTCTCGCCGCTCATCTTCGTCCTGTCCCCCGGGGCCGACCCCATGACGCCGATCCTCAAGCTCGCCGAGCGGCTGGGCATCCGCACCGAGTCCATCTCCCTCGGACAGGGTCAGGGCCCCCAGGCCGAGAAGCTCATCACGAGCGGCCGCGCCGAGGGCTTCTGGGTCGTGCTCCAGAACTGCCACCTGGCCGAGTCGTGGATGCCCGTGCTGGAGCGCATCTGTGAGAACATCAGCCCCGACTCGACCGACTCGCGCTTCCGCCTGTGGCTCACGTCGTACCCGTCGGACCACTTCCCGGTGGCCGTGCTGCAGAACGGGATTAAGATGACCTCGGACCCCCCCAAGGGTCTTCGTGCCAACCTCTTCCAGTCCTACATCTCCGACCCCGTCAGCGAGCCCGACTTCTTCGAGGGCTGCGACCGCCCGGTCGAGTTCAAGCGGCTCCTCTACGGCCTCTGTTTCTTCCACGCCGTGATCCAGGAGCGCCTTAAATTCGGGCCCCTCGGCTGGAACGTGAGCTACCAGTTCAGCGTCCCGGACTTCATCATCTCGGTGCGCCAGCTCCAGATGTTCCTGAACGAGTACGCCGACACGCTCCCGCTCAAGATCCTCACCTACCTGACGGGAGAGTGCAACTACGGCGGCCGCGTCACGGATGCCAAGGATCGCCGCACCATGGAGTCTCTGCTGCGGATCTACTACTCGGAGGGGGTCGTCACCGACGAGGGGTACAGGTTCAGCCCCTCGGGCAACTACGTTGTGCCCCCCGACGGGGCCCACGACGAATATCTCGACTTCATTAAGGGCCTCCCCGCTATTGCGGAGCCCGAGGTGTTCGGCCTGCACGCCAACGCCGATATCTCCAAGGACCAGCAGGAGACGGACCTGTTCACGGACAGCGCCCTCAAGACACAGAGCCACAGCACCGGAGGCGCCGGGGGCAGCAAGGAGGCCGTTCTGGACGACATTGCCGCCGACACGCTCGCCCGCGTGCCCCTCCCGTTCGACATCGAGGCGGCCCGGTACAAGTTCCCCGTCGACTATCACGAGTCGATGAACACGGTGCTGACGCAGGAGCTGGTGCGGCTGAACTGGCTGATCGAGGTCATCCACTCGACACTCACTGACCTCCGCAAGGCCATCAAGGGCCTGGTCGTGATGAGCGCCGACCTCGAGGCCGTAGCCAACGCCATGTTCGATGGCAAGGTCCCTGCCGTGTGGATGGCCAAGTCGTACCCGTCCATCAAGCCCCTCGCGTCGTACGTCAACGACCTCATCGAGCGCATCCGCATGTTCCAGTCCTGGATCGACGACGGCGCCCCCGTCGTCTTCTGGATGTCGGGCTTCTTCTTCACCCACGCCTTCCTCACGGGCGTCAAGCAGAACTTCGCGCGCAAGGGAAAGATCCCCATCGACACCATCGGCTGGGTCTTCCAGTGCCTCAAGCCCGAGCTCCCCGGGTCCAAGCCCGCCGATGGCGCCTATGTCCGCGGCCTCTTCCTCGAGGGCGCCAAGTGGGACTACGACCTCATGGCGCTCGCCGAGTCGGACCCCAAGGTGCTCTACTCGGACGCCCCGCTCCTCTGGCTCCAGCCTGCTGTGGACGACGGCTCCGCTCCGCCCCCTCACTACGAGTGCCCCCTGTACGTTACCACGGAGCGCAAGGGCGTCCTCCAGACGACGGGCCACTCGAGCAACTTCGTCATGGACGTCCGGCTCCCCAGCGACCGGCCCCAGGACCACTGGATCCGCCGCGGCGTCGCCCTTATGCTCAGCCTGCCCGACTAGGGCGCGCCCCCCGGCCGCGCCCCCGTAGAAACCCTAGAGATAGATCAGCTGTTCAAAACCGGCCAGGGCACAGCCCTTGGATTCAG
>Ga0255770_10002247_pt1 | contig 17525 bp, 17 predicted proteins | sample 071ome_22_FD_179968 | JGI IMG/M metagenome (GOLD analysis project Ga0255770, IMG submission 179968) | Coastal salt marsh microbial communities from the Groves Creek Marsh, Skidaway Island, Georgia - 071404AT metaG (version 2) | ecosystem: Environmental > Aquatic > Marine > Intertidal zone >... | reverse complement strand
ACTACGTGCCTTGGTTGACGAAATTAGCGTCGCTGGCGGAGCAGCTTGATCTCATCGCTATTCACAGTTATCCAGTTTGGGAATTCAAGGGGATCGACGAAGCGCTCGAATTTACGATCGCAAACTACGAAGCCGTGCGGAGCAAGTACCCTCACAAATCTGTCATCATCACGGAGGCGGGCTGGGCCACCGCATCCAATGGTCGCGGGATCCCGCCAGAGAACGTAAGTGAGCAAGCGCAACGCGAGTATCTCGTGCAGTTGCTCGACTGGGCTAAAACCAGTGACGTGCTGGTTTACCTCTTCGAAGCGTTTGATGAGAACTGGAAAGGTTCAGATCACCCCCTTGAACCCGAAAAGCACTGGGGACTCTATACCGCGGCACGCCAACCGAAACCCGTGGTGGCTGCGATTGCTCACTAGGTTAAAACTGAACACCGCGAACACAACCCTTCGGATCTCTGCGCTGGCTTTAGCCTAGGCTCAGATACCGACTCTCAAGTCTCGTCATTCCTCAGCGGGACTCAATTGATCCATTGCATGAGTGCATTAACTGTCATCACCAGCAAACAGAGCGTGCTCAACAAGAAAATACCAAAGCGCAAAGGCACACGATTAATCGTGGCGTGCACTAAGCTGTGAATGATTCGCAAGATGACATAGGCCCAAGCGAGATAAAGATTGAGCCCCACGCCAAGGCCAATCATCGCACTGCCAATGGCCACTGCGTAAAACGCAGTCGGCTGCTCCAGCAAGTGATTGTAGTTGTCGGCTTTCCACTGAATCTCCTTGGGCATCTGAGCACCGAGATCTGCCGTACGCTGACCCACATCCTCACCCCACTCAGGCGACCGCCCGACTTGACTGGCGATATATGGCAAACGCACAGCCGCCATCCAAGCGAGCATCATTAGGGTCCACCCCACCAAGACGAAAACGGGTAGCAAAATCGGTGTGAAATGCATCATTACATCAGTCATGGTTCTTCACTCCTTGTTGTCATCACGCGCAATCAGGCGTTGGCGCCCATCAATAAACCCTAATCCGAAGCTCACCTTGGTCAACCAGGAACCAGGGAAGTTTGCCCGCGAATCTCGCTCGACGACATTATCCTGATCACGCTGACATCCTATCCCTGACGCGATCAGTTCGCATCGAGCTGATAGATCTGGATTAGGTTTCCAACAGTATCATCGAATACCGCGATGATTGCGGCTCCGGCCGGTGTCGGTGGCGTAGAAAATTTAACCCCCGCACCCTTAAGTCTCTCGTATTCCGCGCCTAAATCATCTACCTCAAACGCAGTTGCTGGAATCCCTTGTTCGTACAGCGCCTCCTGGTAAGTCCTGGCCGCCGGATTCACATTGGGTTCAAGCGATAGTTCAGCGTCTCCTCCTTCAGGCGAGGCGAGCTGAAGCCAACGGTAATCGCCAGCTGGAATATCCTGACTGACCAAAAACCCTAGCGTGTCTTTGTAAAACGCGAGCGCCGCACCTTGGTCATTGACGAATAGGCTGGTCAGCTTGATCTTCAATTCCACCTCCCCTCGATGACATTTGCATTCGCGCGCTCAGCCAAGCGCGGTCTTCTATTAGGCTTTTACGCCATTACAGCCATTACGCCATTACGCCATCGGCCATAGGTCACATGAATTCGTTGCCGGATCACGCGAGAAAGTTAAACGTCCGCCGACCCACCACCAAAAATGACCCCGAGCGACCCGTTCATGCATTCAGCCGCGCCACGGCGTCGGCGAGCATCGCGCGACCCAAGTCGTGCACGTGATCCGAATCGTAATGCCGGTAAGCACACTCAGTGATCATCACCAAGGCGAGATAGAGTGAATAGAGATCCCGCCGACGCTCTTCTGCCGCAGTAAAAACCGTCCACCCGTAGCCTGCCAACTGCCGTTGGCCACTCTCACCCAAGGCCCGCCGAAACTGAAGCTCCATTAAAGGGTCACCCCAGAGCGCACGTTCAAAATCAATAATGCCACAGACTCGATCACCCTCAACAAACAGATTCAATTGCCACGCGTCCCAATGGACCAAGCTGGGCTTAGTCACACCATCGAGGGTGTCCAAATGACGATCAAGCACCGCCTGAATTTCATCATGGCTGAAATCCATCGCGACCTGTTTTCTCATGCCATCCTGCAGAACCGCCTCAAAGATTTTGCAAAACGCCTCTCGCCAGGTGCCTGCTCGAAGGGCTGGATTGCCCTCAAAACCAAAAAAGGTCCCTTCAAACTCATTAATCCATCGGAGAATCTGACCCGTGTGGTGATCCACGCTCGACTCTACGGCTTTGGGCAAACCCTCTTTCACACGTCCAAGATTCTCGCCAGGCATCATCTCCATAAAGAAGTAATCGGCGTCGCAGAGCGTCCTACTCGTGTCTACAAAATAAATTTCGGGCACAGGAATCGCAGGGTTGCTTTTGACGAGACGCATCATGGCGACTTCCGTTGCCATCATGTTCTTCTCGTAGGTCATGACCTCCGCGTCAGCCGGAGGCGCAATTTTGAGCACCACAGTTCGCCCATTGTTAAGCGAGACCGAATAAGAGGCGTTAAACCAGCCATCTGTCATTTCGCTGATTGCATCTTCAGCGTCTGAGACTGTCAGACCAGGGAAAGCACGCTCAGTCATCAAGACGATCTGTTGACGAGTTTGCTTATTTTTTGTTTTGGCTTCCATTAGTCGATTAGATCACGGAAGAGACGTCAGGGCGCGAAGAAACGCAGGAATATCCGGGTGCAGAGCTTAGCGCCGTTCACTCTAAGGCTGTTGGGTTGAACACGTTGATTTGAGAAATCTAAGAGGCGTTTTGGCTTTGACTTATTCACTGCGCGAAGAGACGATGCGCGCTTCAACCCGAGACACAGGTCAGTGCTATGTTGCATGTACTTCGAACGCTTTTTGTTCTGCTTTCGCTATCACTCATCGCATGTGGTGAAACATCAACACCCTCATCCTTGGGGGAAAGTCCATTGACACAAGAACCGGAAGGCACCATCAAAAACGACTACAGCGAAGCCGCGACCTGGCTTTGCCGACCCGGGAGAAACGATCACTGCACCGTTGACTTAACCACAAGCGTGGTCGCGAAGGATGGCACTGTGACGACAGAACCATTTACGCCGGCACAAAACCCCGAAATCGACTGCTTTTATGTCTACCCGACGGTATCGAGGGACACCACCCCTAACGCCGACATGAATGCTGGCCCAGGGGAAATCTCTGTGGTCGCTGCACAATTCGCTCGCTACAGTTCGGTCTGCCGAACCTTTGCGCCGCTTTATCGGCAGGTTTCTCTGACTGCGTTACGAGCCCGTCGGGCCGGCCAACCGATCAATGCGGACCGAGAATTAGCATTCAACGACGTAGTGGATGCGTGGAACCATTATCTTGAGCATGACAACCAAGGCCGTGGCGTCGTGCTAGTCGGCCATTCTCAGGGTTCGGGTGTGCTGACGCGGCTCATCGCAGAAAAAATCGAAGGTACAGACACTGCGTCGCTGATGATTGCGGCGCACCTCATCGGTACACGGCTCGCAATACCCCAGGGTGACGTGGTCGGCGGTTCATTTAAAACAACACCGCTCTGCACCGATGGCGACCAAACAGGTTGTGTCGTGACCTTCGCATCCTTTCGCGACACCGTGCCACCACCCGCCAACACACTGTTTGGCAAAGTACCTGGAGAGAACATGGTTGCCGCGTGTAACAACCCGGCCGAACTCGACGGAAGCAACGGCGCATTAAACGCTTACTTGTCCGCAGCAGGACCTGGGGTCAGCTCAGGCGCCCAAGCCGCCTGGTCCAAGACGCAGGAAGTCACAACCCCCTATGTTTCCGCCCCGGGACTGCTCTCAGCGCAATGCGTAAACGACGAGAGAGGTTCATGGCTTGAGGTGACGGTTCACGGAGATCCCATGGACGCGCGTGCCGATGATATCTCTGGCGACGTGACTGTTGACGGCGTGATTCAGGCGGATTGGGGCCTACACCTTATCGACGTGCATTTGGCGATGGGTAATCTCGTTCGGCTCGCCGAGCGTCAGGGCGCTGCATGGCTTGCCTCTCACTGAGCCACAGAGCCTTCGGGCACACGACGAAATACTAAACATTGGTTATTGGCAGGCATGGGCTGATCTTGAATCAAGGCGAACCCTGCGCGACGCGCGTGATCACAAACCCATTCAAAATCGCGAATCCCGCTGTCGCCGTCTCGCGCTTTTAGCGAGGCATCGAACACTTCGTTAGAAGGCGTGGTGAAGTACCCATTGTATTTGAAGGGGCCGTAACAGATCAGCAGCCCCCCGACCTTCAGCACCTGACCCGCGCCCGCAATTAACTTCGCACCCAATTCGACACTCACGATATGCAGAACGTTTGCGGAATAAACCGCATCAAACGACTGGGTTGGCCAAACGTTTTCCTCAAGATCAAGCGTCACGGGCAAAAGAACGTTCACCCCACCGTAGGTCTCAATATTCGTCGTTAAGGTCGACAGCATTGAAGGACGCTCCGAGGGTTGCCAGCGGATCCCTGACATCGCGGCCGAAAAATAAATAGCGTGTTGTCCTGAGCCACTGCCCACTTCGAGTACAGAACCGTTCTGGGGCAGCAGCGCGTGCAGGCGCTCTAAAATGGGCACTTTATTGTTATCAGCAGCTTGAGAAAAATGTTCCATAAGCGATAGTTTTACATGGGTTCGGGCGCAAGCCTCAGCCTATCAATATTTCATGGGTTCGGGACAAAGGCTCAAGGTCCCGGTTGGCCCCTTGCAACCTCACTCGCTTCACTCAACATCGAGGATTGATCGAACAGGCCGTACTTGACCCTGGACCTCTATCCAGAGTGCAGCACGTGCCCTTCGGTGAGGCCCTTCCTACCAAGCCCTACAATCAGGCTGTGCATTCACATCTTCATCAGCCTTCTTGTTTTGCTAAGCTCGGTAGTCTCATCCTTTTGCCCACGCACCACATCATGGGAGGCGAGCATGCTCGATCTACACTATTGGCCGACACCAAACGGTAAGAAAGTCACCATCCAGCTTGAAGAATGCGGGCTGGATTACAACGTTGTTGAATGCAACATCGGCAAGGGCGATCAGTTCACCGATGACTTTCTGAGCATCAACCCCAACAACCGCATGCCGGCCCTAGTTGACCATGACCCGGCGGATGGGCAAGGCCCACTCTCAGTGTTTGAGTCTGGCGCCATCATGCTCTACATCGCTGAAAAAACTGGCAAATTCATGCCCAGCGATCCGCGTGGGAAGTTCAATGTGATTCAGTGGGTAATGTGGCAGATGGCAAACCAGGGCCCCAAAACCGGTGAATGTGGCCACTTCAGGCGCCTGGGTGATGATGCTGGCGATCAAACGTACGCTATTACTCGCTTCACCGACGAGGTGAATCGTTTCTATGGCGTGCTCAACAATCAACTCTATCGTCAGCGCTATCTCTGCGGTGATGAGTACACCATTGCCGATATGATCTGCTACCCATGGACGGTGAATTGGGCGGGTCAAGGCCAAGACATCAATGAATTCAAATACTTCAAACGATGGTTTGACGAGCTCAGTGATCGACCCGCCGTTCAACGAGGCATGGCCGTTGGCGCAAACATGCAAAACGATTACTCAACAATGTCAAAGGAAGAAGTCGCTGCTTTGCGCGCATTGCTCTACAACCAGCGGGCGCGCCCAGCGCCAGACACAGGCGGTTTGATCGACTAGTTGACTAGGTCAAAGGATCTCTTAAGGGGGCTCTTAAAGGGGCTCTTAAAGGGGCTCTTAAAGGGGCTCTTAAAGGAAGGGGTGCGCCAGCGTAGCGAATCGATTCGCTCAGCATTCAGAGCGATTCCTTTACTGGGAAGGATTCGCGACCAGTCGGCCAGTCACTTCGCCTCGAGCAAGTTGCCCCAAACCCTCATCCAGCCGATCAAGAGGGATCTCAGAGATCGCAGGCACAAGGTCGCCGACAGCCATCATCGAGTAAATCGATTCAATGTCGCGCTTATCACCCCCATTAGAGCCTTTAAGCGTCACACGTTTCAGAATCATGGCTTTGGTAGAAATCGTTGCCTCAAGCTTACCCATACCTACCTGGACCACCGTTCCTCCGACTCGCACTGCCTCAATCGCCTCGGCAGTGGTTACGCCAAATCCTGCATAGTCCACAATCAGATCAAGGTCCTCATTGACGAAATCAAGGACGGAGTTCGAGATCTCTTTGACACCCTGTTCTCTCGCGAGGTTCCAAACCGATTCATCGATCTCAGCTAAGAAGACGTCAGCGCCCTTTAAGACGGCGATGCGAGACCCGATCTGACCGAGCCCTCCATATCCGATGACGCCCACTTTCATGCCAGACTGGAGACCTCCGCTAGCCACCATGGCGTGGTGAGATGTCATCCCTGCATCGGTGGCTGCTGCACCCGCAGCGAAACTCACGGAATCAGGGATGGGCACCAGCGTATCCGCTACCGCCAACATGTATTCAGCAAAGCCACCGTCGTAACTAAATCCCGGGGCACCCACCGCCATGGATGGGCAGGCCCCAACACGATCGCCAATTTGCCAATCAGCGACTTCTGGGCCCAGAGCGGTGATCGTCCCTGCAACTTCGTGCCCCATGACGATCGGGAGTTTGACTGATGTTGAAAGCCACCCCTCGTCCTCCAGAACACCCACATCTGTGTGACACAGACCGCAACCACCCACTTGGAGCAGAACCTGGCCGGGTCCAGCGACGGGCACCGGAATGTCTACAGGCTTGAGCGGCTGGCCTGTACCCAAAAAATGCCATGCTTTCATACGTTGATCACTGCAGTTCCGAAAACGTTGATTCGATTCCATTGCGGCAGCGGGGCGCATCCTCAAGCAACCCACCCTCAATATCGTGCAAGGGGGCCGATCTCGCGTACCTTGGGTTTTCAGCCTTTGTTAGTAAGAACCCACCCATCCGCTTTGACTGCATCATCAACCTTGGCACCGCGACTCGAATCGATCAATTTGGTCGGTTCATCACCCGAAGGTACTTCAACTTGGTTTTCCCTTTATTCATCACACGATGGAACACCCCAGCATGAACGGTGACTATATCTTGAGGACTCACAGTAATGACTTCTTCTTTCTCGCCTTGCCCCTCATCAGGGTGCCTAAGATACATTTCACCCGTCCCTTGAGTGAAGAAGAAGATTTCATCCTGCAATGTATGTTTGTGACCATTGGTTTGTTTTTCTGGAAACAAGTGACTGCTGCTCAAGACGAGATGATCACCGACATAATTGTCTTTGACGGTGTAGCTATCCGTTTCTTTGGCGATATGTCCGCCGATATCATCGAACTCTTCTTTACTCATGTCGTGGTCCCCAAACATTCCTAACTCGGCGTCAAGCCGCGCTTTCTTTTTGCTGCTCAGCAATTGAGCCTGTCAACCGCTCAGTTTCAGCTCTGGACCAAGCATACCCTCGTGGTTCAGCGGCGCATAGCGCCACCGAGCAAACCAAATGACGACCTACGGGACAAAAAAAGTCGGCAGTGAAGTTGGGCCATGATTCAAAGCGCCGCTTACCCTGCGAGCGATGGTTTTCGGCTTGCCCACTCCCAATCAGATAGGTTGCACCTATGCTCGCGTTTTCCACTTCAGTATAGTGCTGGCATAGCGCCCAATCATCGACAGGATCTCTCATGCCCTCACCGCTCACATTGCTCATCGCCTGTGTGCAGGGGCTGCTCTACTACGCCTTATACCGGCTTGACGAACTGGGTGCATGGCCTAGTCAGACGCCAACTTATTTTTTACCGATTTTGACATTCGTCACCGCATGGCCCATCGGCTTTGTCTTCTTGGTCGACCGCGCCCCACTTCACGATGTGCTCTGGAAAACAACGGTGGCCTCCCTCTTACTACTACCTTTCTCAGCTTACATCGGCTGGCAGGTCACCCCATTTAACGACATTTATTCCGAGGCAATCATCGCAAGTCATGTGGCTTCAATGCTCCTTGCCAGTTTCATCCTGCTTGTCATGCTCGAAGTCTGGCTCACAGATTCTCAATTCCACTATCCGCGGTTGCTCGCCGCGACCTGGCGAAATGTCATCATTGCGGCCCTCACGGGAGCCCTCTGCGTAGCACTCGTCATCGTCTTGTCCCTTTGGTCCGTTTTATTCGACGTTATTGGCATTAGTTTCTTCCGCGACCTCTTCTCGCATGAACTCTTCATCGCGGTGTGCGGCGCATGCGCGATTGCAACCGGGGTGACATCGATGAGACGACTCTCTGTCGTGATCGAATCAATCCCTCGTCTGGCGACCAGCCTCGCGCGCCTGCTCCTGCCGATTGCAGTGGTCATTGCGCTCACATTTATCTCCGCTCTGCCATTTACCGGCCTCGAGCCGCTCTGGGCGACGGGTAATGGCACATCACTACTCCTCGCGCTCACAGCCATCATCTTGCTGGGCACCGTAATGAGCCAGCCAGAGGGCGTGGCGGCACACACCACCCAGTGGCTCCACAACCTCACTATGGCAGGTATCCTCGCGCTTCCGATACTTTGTGCACTCAGCTTTTATGGGTTAGTCCTCCGGGTTGAGCAGTACGGCTGGACCGTTGAACGCTGCTGGGCCATGACGCTCTGGACTGTACTCTCCGTCTTCACGCTCGGGTATACGGGTGGAATCGCCAGAGCGCGCTCGCGCTGGCGCGACTGGATGGGAAAGGTGAACGAGTACGGTCTTTTTGCAGTGCTCGGCATTGCATTACTGGCTAATTCTCCCTTTCTGGATTTTCGGAAGGTCTCACTATCAAGTCAGATCAGCAGAATCGAAGACCAAGGGTTTGATTGGCGTCAGTTTGACTTTCGTTATGCCCAAGCGGCTTTGGGGCGGCCCGCCTGGATGCTTCGGGAAGACCTCATCAAACAATTTGCCGAGACCAATCCGGACCTCGCCGAGTACATCCGTCATCCGCCCTATCGGAGCACGCCCTCTTATCTCGATTGGGAACAACAGCTCGTGCGTTACCCTCAAGATCTTGACCTCCCGCAAGGCGTACTTGCGCGTCTTCAAACACTTGCCCAACCTCAGATTCGGCAACATGTTTTTGAGACCCAGTTACGCTTTGACGGCGCCACGTCATATCTCTTAATGACCGAACTCAGCAGCGACTTTGTCACGCTCTCACTGATCGATCGAGCAGCATCTGGTGAATGGCGGGTTCGAGACATGCGCAGTGAAGCCGGCGAAGTGCCTAACCGAGCAACGCTTGAAGCGATGAATGCGGGTGCGGCAGAGATCGATTATCCGACCTACCGAGCACTGAGTATCGACGGCGTCAGGTTCGAAGTTTATTAACCAAGATGCCTTAACGCTTCGCGTTATTGAACGTTTCCACTAATTTTGAGTAATCCGCGCCCGTGGTTTTGAAGAGCAGGTCGTTCCTACCTAAGAGCTGATTCATGATATCCCCGTGCGATTCGATGAGCGCGTCAGCCCAAGGTCCATAGTCTTCGACCTGACGCATCATTAATCGAGAATAGGTGATGTGGCAGACGACGCGCGTGCCTACCGCTGATCTGGGGTAATTGGAGTGCCAAATATTGCCATCCCAGAGCGCGACACTCCCCGGCGGACATTCGATGGCTTGCGCGCCTGCAAGCGCTTCTATCTCAGCCTCGTTAGGGTGGCGCCTCAGTTGATGACTACCCGGAATCACTAGGGTCGCGCCATGCGCTTCCGAAAAAGTATCGCAAGCCCAACACGCCGTCAGAAGCATGTTGTGGGCAGGAAACGGCGCGGGCAGCCAATTATGGTCAGCATGCAACCCGATGACGGGCGCGCCTTGCCCGCGAACGCTGGCCGCGACCTGACTAATCAGAAAGCCCCGCCCGACAGAAAACTCGGCCATTGCGAGCAGCTTTGGGTTCATCACCGCTTCAGCGAAGATTGCGTCTTTATGCAGCAACATGTTGCCACCACCCTTGGGGCACAGGTCTAATATCGTGGCTCTAAGTGCGGCATTCACCTCAGCGGAAGCCGCCTCCTCAATCACAGTCCAGCCTTGCATCACCAGCTGTCGACAGTTCTCGATCAAATCGAGACGTTCGAGCTCAGGACGCAATTCGTCGGATATTGCATCGGGTGGCAATGTGTCGGTGTAGCGCTTTTGAGAGGTTGAAGATCGACCGCCTGTTGTCATCGTAACGGACCTCGAACTAATGCTCGGTTCCAGCTTGAACACATCAAGAACATGGGTCAATGGGCGTCTGGGTTGGCTGACCAGACCACAGCGCCCGAGCGAGCCGTAGATCACCGGCGGGCCGGCTTTCGATCTTGGAACCGAAGGATCGAATCATTAGCGACTGATCCACTTGAGATTGAGCGGCTCCGTAGGCGCGCGCCTCGCCAACTCCCAACGCCTAACCCTCTATCTCCTACTCCCAATTCTAAACCCTCAACTCCCAACTCCCGATCGAGAGACCGATCAACTGTTATCTGGGCGTCGATGCCTATGACGCCATGAGCTCTTTTAGCCACGCAACAGCAACAATCAAGGTGCTGGAACCCACCGACCTTAATCAGAGTCCCTTTAAGCGCATTCATTGGTGCATTCGCTGATAGACCGTCAGACTACACTCCTCCAGTGCAACCTCGATGCGCATGTTCAAATCTAACGTCCAAAGACTTTGTCTCATCGGCTTGCTGTTGGCGAGCCCCGCAGTCCTGACAGCGCCTGAGGCGACTTCAACCATCGCACCCCCCGTGTTGCGCGCTTGCGAAGTCGACAACCAACCTCGAGGACGAGCCCCAGGCACACGCGCAGACGATCCTCAAACGCTTCTGAACGCAATGAGCCTCGAAGAAAAATTAGGCCAATTGGTGCAAACCGATATCCATGCGATTACGCCGGACGAAGCCCGGAAATACTGCATCGGCTCAATCATCAGTACCGTGCCGGATGGATCGCTACAGACGGCGGCGGCATGGCGCGCACTGGCCGACAAGTATCAAGCTGCCGCCCTGGGGACGCGCCTTGGTATTCCCATCACTTTCGGTATTGACGCGGTGCATGGCCACAGCTACTTCGATGGACCAAGCGTTATCTTGCCGCACAACATCGGACTCGGGGCGACTCGAAACCCAGAACTGATCCAAGCCCTCGCTAGACTGACCGCCAAGGAGCTTCTTGCGACGGGCGTTCGATGGACGTTTTCACCTTCCATTTCGGTTGCGCGAGACCTCCGTTGGGGCAGGGTTTTTGAATCCTTTGGCCAATCGCCAGAGCTGCAAACCCTCTTCGCCCGACCGAGCATCACAGGCTACCAAGGCAGCAATGGCCCTCGAATTGAGTACGTTGCTGCCACAGCAAAACATTTCCTGGCTGACGGTGGCACGGAAGACGGTATTGACCGTGGCAACGCCGTCATCACAGACGCTGAACTGAGGGCTCGCCACTTGCCTGGTTTTCGTGTGGCCGTTAACGAGGGCGTTGCCGCGATCATGGCTTCATTCAGCTCCGTCAATGGCGTGAAAGTCCATGGCTCTCACAAGTTGCTCACCAATCTATTGAAGGAAGAGCTCGGATTTCGGGGCGTGGTGGTTTCTGACTGGGAGGGCGTTACGTTAAGCGGTCTTACCTTGGCTGAGGGTATGAATGCCGGAATAGACCAGTTCATGTTTGCCGAATCTTGGCGAGAGAGCTTACCGAAGCTCTCCCAAGCCGTGCGTGAGGGCGCAATCTCTCAGGAACGGCTTGACGATGCCGTGCTTAGAATTCTGACGATGAAAGAGAAGCTTGGTCTGCTCGATCGCCCTTTTGCCTCGAGTGAGCACGAGCCGCTCCTGGGGTCCGACTCCCACCGGGCGCTGGCGCGCCAAGCCGTTCGAGAATCACTGGTTCTGCTTAAGAACAGGGATTCCACCCTGCCTCTGAAACCGCGGACACCGGTCTTTGTCTACGGGGAACATGCCATCAATGTGGCCTACCAGAGTGGGGGTTGGACTAAAAAGTGGCAAGGCGCGCATGCGGACCTCTTCGGCAATCCCGCCCGTGAAATCGCTGGGGCAACCTCCATTTTGGAGGGTCTCATCCAACTCAACGGATCAAGTCACACGCAATTTATTACGTCGATGGCTGAGCTTACGCCAACCGAAAATCGCGAAACCCTCGTCGTCGTTACAGGTGAAACACCCTATGCGGAAATGTTTGGGGACAGAGCGCCCGATGAGTTGAGACTAGATCCAGCTATTGTGGATGAGATCGCACATGCGAAACGCCTCGGTTATCGAATCACTCTTGTCTTGATCAGTGGCCGTCCTCTATTGATCAGCGAGGTTGAAACAGAGGTCGATGCCATTGTTGCCGCTTGGTTGCCCGGCTCTGAGGGTTTGGGCATCGCGGAGGTTCTATTTGGCCTCGATAATTTTAGGGGGCGTTTGGGCTTCGATTGGCCCAGGTCAGCGACTCAAATCGAGCAAGGTCTGCCTGCAACCGCCGATTGGCACTTTCCCTACGGTTTCGGGCTCTCCTACCCTCAAGTCCCTGAGTCCGAGCTTGAACCTGAAACTGAACCTGAACCCGCGCCGCCCAGTGACCCCGCGAAAAGGAGCTGAAACCGTATGACCCACTTCTCCAACACACTGAGAATGCTTGCCTTCGTTTGCCTCATCCAGGGTGCAAACACCTATGCAGAGACGAACTGGACCACCGACTTCCTTGATCCATTCGACACGTTCAATCATGCCCATTGGCAAGATCAGTTGCTTTGGGTGAATGACGAGGATCAATGCTACGTGCGTGAGGGTGCGCACGGCACTCGAGAAGTTTCTGGAGGCACGTTAAAACTCAGAGTCGTAGATTTAGGAGCTTCGACGATTTGCCACAACTGGGACAAACACGGCAACCAACACCCCCCCACTCAGTACGTCTCAGGTCGAATCGCGAGCAAAAACCGAAAAGAGTTCACTCAGGGTCGCTGGACAGCCAGATTACGGGTCGTCGGTAGCGGCCAACAAGGCATGTTCCCTGCCTGGTGGCTTCTGGGTGCCCTCAATGACGAGCCCCCCAGAGAGCAACCTGACGAAACGGTTTGCTGGCCACTCCAAGGCTCGGGTGAAATCGATATCTTTGAGCACCACTATGCTGGCGGAGCCGGCCACTACGCCATGCGAAACATAGAAAGCAAAGGCTACTGTGATGGCGGCGACTGGCAGGCGAAGATGGGCGTTGCCAGCACCAACTTCGATGCCTTTCACGAGTACTCAGTCGAATGGTCAGAAGATGGCCAAGATTTGATTTTTAGACTTGATGGCGAAACGGTTTATGTTGGCCGAGGCGGAGGCGCCAAAATAACGGAGCCGATGTTCGCCATTCTCAATTTCGCCAAAATCGCCAAGGGCCCGATGACGCAACCCCGATGGGAAATGGAGGTCGATTGGGTTAAGCACGAATCGAGAATGGGCCGTTAGCCCCGACCACACGTCTGGTCTGAGTCAATCGGGAAGTCCAAGCACACGTTTGGCAATGATGTTGCACTGCACCTCATTGGTGCCGCCGTAAATCGTCACCGCACGGCTCGATAGCCAGGATCGGGTCGCGCCGATCTCATCCTCAGAAAAGCTGACGCCCTCCCAACCGGCACCTTGCGTGCCCATCAGTCTTGAGGTCAAATCCTGCCGATCCTGGGCCAGCGAAGACCCATAGAGTTTGAAGATCGACGTCGCCGCACCCGGGGCGGTGCCACTTGAAGCTTCTGCCCCTGCCCGCCGCTGCGTCGCACTAAACGCGGCGCTTCGCATTTTCCAGCGGATGACCTCATCGCGTAATCCAGGATTCGCAATCTTGCCGTTTTTTTCGCCAACATACTGTCGACCCACATCCGCCACATCCAAGTCGATGGTCACGCCGACCGGGCCTGAGCGACCAATGGAGGGGCCAAGCCCGCCTTGGCCAGAACGTTCATGCTGCAAAAGACGTTTCCCTACGGTCCAGCCATCATTCAACTGCCCCACCAAATCTCGTTTCTCCGCAATCGCGTTGTCTAAGAAGGTTTCGCAAAAATGAGAGCCACCCGAAATGAGTTGAATTGGTTTCACCGTGACACCTTCCTGGTCCATCGGCACTAACAAGAAACTGATGCCCTGGTGCTTAGGCGCGTCATTATCGGTACGAACCAGACAAAACATCCAATCGGCGAATTGCGCGCCAGATGTCCAGATCTTCTGTCCATTGATAATGAAGTGATCCCCTTCTTCGACGGCTTGGGTTCGTAGCCCCGCCAAATCTGAGCCCGCACCTGGTTCGCTGTAACCCTGGCACCAATTGGCTTTTCCCTGGGCAATCGTTGTGAGGTGACGCACTTTTTGATCCTCAGTCCCGTACTCGAGCAATGTTGGACCTAGCATGCGTGTACCCATATTTCGAAGCGGGGGCCTCGCATCCAGCGCAGCCATTTCTTCATACAGCACCTTGGTCTCCTCCAGTGAGAGACCCGCGCCACCATAAGCTTTTGGCCACATCGGGACGGTCCAGCCCTTTTCAGCCATGACCTCGAGCCAGGCATCTAGATCTCGATCGTAGGTTTTCTTTGTCGTGCCCAAGTGCACATCGCCCTCACCCCGAGCGCCTGCCGGGCAATGATCAGTCAGCCAACCCCTCACCTCAGCCCTAAATTCGTGTAATTCACTCATACCCTTCGATACTCCAATCTTCCCTGTGCACCACGCGCTGCGTCTTTAACTAACCGAGTTTCACGCAAGATTCTGACCCAATGCCTTACCAACGTCCTGCGCGAAACCCACTACAACACGAGGCTGCCATCTAAATCCGCAAGGGCGATGCTCGCCCCTGCCCAAGACGCGCTGACTCATCTGAATCAACCGGAACTGGAATCTCGAGCGCTGTCAGCAGAGCGCTTCCCTCATGGCTCGCGCGAGGCCCTAGGGTTCATGCTCGCCTTTGGCCTGTTCTGCTCGATAGCGCGCGAGGTTGATCCCGCCATGCCCTGCTGACCATACCTTGGGCCGCCAAAATTTCCAATCGACACCTGTTTTGAGAGGGCGACGGCCGCGCATCAATAATCAGAATCGTCTTGAAAGCGCGACACGGACAGCGGACCGCACCTAGGGTGTCTCGGCTAGATTAATCGCCTTACGGACGAAAGCGGCGGCGCGCCCGCATGCATCATCACCACCGCATCATCAAAGCCTGCATCTCTAAAGGCCTCGAGCTTCTCTCGAAGCCCACCCAGATCGGTGTCTTTCGTAACTAAGATAGTGGACACGATCGCCCGACCGCCGCCTGCAGATCGATACGCCTTTAGAGCGTCTTCGCATTCGTCGACCGTACGGTGCATGCCTGATGCGATCCATCCATCAAATTCCGAGGCCGCGCGAGACACATGGCGCCCCCAAGTTCCCAAAAACAGGGGAGGTCCATGCAGCGCTCGTTGAGGTAGCGCGAGATGCCCCGCACTTGCTGTTCCATCCGTGAAGCATTGTCGAAGCTGAGCCAGTTTTTGATCAAAATCTCGAAATCGCTGACCAAAATCTGCCCCATGCACAAGGTAATCCCATTTCGTTGAACCCGCACCAACGCCCAATCGCACTCGGTCCCCCGCGATCTGCATGAGGGTTGCGACTTTCAATGCCACATCCGTCGGGTGATAAATCGGCAATTGCAGAATCGCCGTACCCAGCTCCACTCGAGAGGTCACCGCCGCGGCCGCAGCCAGCGCAACCAGGGGATCATGCATCATAAATCCGCGCCCCATGGCATGGGCTGTCCACACGGAATCAAAGCCTTCAGCTTCAATCGATTTGGCTTCATTCACGAGGTGATCCGGCTTCTCGCCCGCAGGCGTCAGCAAGGCACCGAGTCTCATGACGACCGCCTACGCAGGTGACCAGGCAATGGGGAACACGTCATCGAAATCCGCTAACGGCTGCCCATCGAGGGGGTGGTAATCGTAAAGCTGAATGGGATCTGGGATGGCCTGACTTCTACGGCGTAAATAATGCACGTCGGGACCGATCCAGAGAGAGGCATGGGCCCGGCGAGGGTGGTCCAACACAGCACCCCCTCGAGCCGAATGCAAAATATTGCCGTGAAAGAGCAGCACATCACCCGGCGCAAAATCCCAGCCTAAGATATCGAACGAGTCGCGACTGGACTCGATATCGGGCAGCTGGGGCAGCGCAGGATCCAAGAAAGAATCAAAATAAGTCCAAGACGCATGGGCTTCGCGACCTATCAAAATGTCACCGGCTGCATAAGCCGCTTCCAGCTCAGCCGCGCCTTCAGGATCGGTCTTGGGGTCCATGCCTACCGGCGGACGATACGTGATATTCCAACGATGCGACCCCCGCACCACTTCAATACTTGCGTCTCTGGGCACAGGGTCAACACACACCCAAGCCCTCACGACTTGGTCGCCCTCGATATTGTAGTAACTCGTGTCTTGGTGCCAAGCACTGGGATACATCTCGCCCGCGGGTTTATAGAACATTTGATCCATATAAAACCGAACAGGATGTTCGAGGACTCGACCAACGATTTCAGATATGGGTGACGCCTTCATCACTTGCCCTAAATCTGCCGAATGCGAGGCAGGAAATTGATCTATCCTGAGCGGCATGCCGACTCCCGCCGACATCCCGTCGGGATGGTGCTGAATATATTCGATGCCCCGCTCCAGGAGATCGAGCCAATCTTTACTCAACGCATTTTTGATGAGCACCGCCCCGTCCCGATGAAAGGCCTCTATATCATCAGCGTTGATGTTGAGCGCGTTCGTACCCTTGAGCATCTCGTTGCCCCCCTGCACTTATTTGAGCATAGTAGTTCTTTCGACCACCAATGAGCAAAGTGAATCCAATGGCCTTCGAATTCATTCTATATGAGGTAGACAACGGGCGCGCCCGGATCACCCTCAACCGTCCTGAGAAACGCAATGCGCTCTCAATCGAGTTGGTTCAGGAGCTGCAGCAAGCACTTTGGGAGGCAGATGACGATAAATCGGTTCATTGCATCATCCTCAAGGGGAGCGGGAAATCATTTTGCGCAGGCTATGACCTTACCCCTACCCGGAGGCCTGCGGGTGATTTGATCGAGCGACGACGCGGACGCGGATTTGATGATGATGCCTGGAACATCGAGCGCTTCCAGCGCTGCTTGCGGACACTGACTGAGATACACAAACCCAGCATCGCCCAAATTCACGGGCATTGCTATGCAGGGGGCACTGACCTTGCGCTTTACTGCGACATGCTCATTTGCTCAGACGACGCACGATTTGGCTACAGCGCGCTTCGCAATATGGGCGCAGCACCCAATCAAATGTGGCTCTACCACATCGGTCCTCAGTGGGCGAAACGACTCCTTTTGACCGGTGACACCATCAACGGCCAAGACGCCGCTCGATTGGGCCTGGTTTTAAAATCAGTTCCATCTGAACATCTTGAACAAGAGGTCGAGGGGCTCGCTGACCGGCTTTCCTGGATCGATTCCGATAT
>Ga0255770_10002236_pt1 | contig 17560 bp, 8 predicted proteins | sample 071ome_22_FD_179968 | JGI IMG/M metagenome (GOLD analysis project Ga0255770, IMG submission 179968) | Coastal salt marsh microbial communities from the Groves Creek Marsh, Skidaway Island, Georgia - 071404AT metaG (version 2) | ecosystem: Environmental > Aquatic > Marine > Intertidal zone > Salt... | reverse complement strand
AATAGACGAGATGACGAGAGCGTTTCAACTGTATCGAGAGGAGATTTTTAACGACGACGACAATGTCGGTGGATTTTCATCTCGCGTGTCGTCGTTTTCGTCATATGATGGAGACAAAGTTGGAAACGGCGATGCGTTCAACGCTTCTTCTTCGTCTGCGTTCGCGAGAAGCAGTTCCTCCGCCGCCGCGCTCGTTGGCGGTATTCAGACAAACTTTTACGTTCGCAAAGACGACTGCGACGAGGAGAACGGCAGACGCGTGCGGTTGGTGGGAAGCTGCGAAGAACTCGGCGAATGGGACGTTCAGAGATCTTTGCAGCTCGAAAGAGTGGACGAGAAGGATGATTTGTACGCGTGTTCGTTGGATATGAGCGCGAAAACCATAGACGATGGATTCAAGTTTAAGTTTTTTACGTGCGCGAAGGAGAAGGTTGAAGATATCGATTGGCAAACGTGCGAAGACGCGGTTTTCCGGAACGCCATCGATGGCAGCGGCGAAACGATCGCGTTGAATTTTACCGTCGATTGGATGGGGAACGGTGAGAAAGAACGAGTTTGGGTGTGTCAAACGCTCGAGCGATGATGTATTCAAAGACGACAAAGACGACGACGACGACGACGACGCGAGATGTATTTATTGTAATGTATAGTAGGTAATTCGATGATTTACACACGACGACAAAAACTCTCTCGCGCACACGTTTGTAATAACTTGTGTTTCGAGTGTGTGTTTTGTGCGTATTTATTTTCTTTCTCAGCCTGACTTACAACGAACGCGAATTCTTTTCGCGCTCTAATCGCCAGATTGAGCGAATCAAACACCCTCTCTCTCTTTTAAATCTAAAATAAAATAAATAAACGTGTTTTCTTGCGTTTCGCGCGTTGAAACCTCACGCCATCGCGAGCATCACAACCGTTGCCAACGCGATTGAAACTACAAACGTCGTCGAGATTGTGCTCTCTCTCGCTCTGAACGCGCTGGAATCCAATAATTCACTGGGCGTCTTTCTCTCCGCTTCTTCTTTCAAATCCGTCACGCACTTCTTCTCGTTATCGGCATTCTCCAACGCCGCGCAGTTCTCGTGCGTCACGTAAATCGCACTCTCGTCTGCCTTTCTAAAGTATTTCGGACACGCGTCGTCGTTTGACAAAGTTCCACCGTAGACGTTAGATACGAGGTCGTTTAATAACAGCGCCGGTCGCACTTCGCCGGATTCTTTGAGATCGTCCGTCATGCCGTTGCCTCGCGAAGCGTCCACTCGCAAGAGCAAACCGCCGTTGCCTTCTTTCGCCTTGACCGATTGACCAGAGATTTGGTCGAGCGCTAAGTTATTTTCGTAATCTGCGCGTGATAACGACGAAACGTCGTAGAAATAACTCTCATCCACGACTACGTCGTAATCGCGAATGGCGGAGTGAAACTCTTCGAGTTGCGAGTCGATGGCGAACGCTTTTTTCAACACGCCAGTTTCGCCTCGGTACGCAACCATCCCGGCATCCGTGCACAACGACGTTCGAAACGTGTCGTGCAAAATTTCATAGTACGAACCCATCTTTTGCACCCAAACGCACGTTTTCTTCTGGGACAAACTCGCCGCGATGCCTTTCTCCACGTACGTCTTGATCGCCTCCACGGCGTCGCTTTCCAAGGCGAAATATTCATTCGCAAACTGTTCCTTATCGAAGAACAAACTCACAAACTTCACCCACTCGGCTCGTAAAATCGGCGTATCGTCCGCGTTTCCGTGAAACAACACGTTGACGTCTTCTCGGTTCTCGCATTTACCGGTGCCGTACTCATCCGTAAACGTTAAATCGACGTTCAACTCGTCGCACTTCGCCGACCACGCCGACGTGTCCACGTTCCAATTCGCGTCGTACACCGCGCTCGCTTGATCGATAATTTCCCCATTTTGGACCGCCTGTTGCATGCACGGCGAGTGCATGTACTGCGAATCAATCAACTTCAAAGTGTCCGTATCCACGTCCAACGCTTCCAAGTACGCCAGCGCAAACGTACCGCCGACTGCAATCGACGTCGCCGGAATCTCAAAATGTCTCGTCGCCACCCCATCTTCGCTCTCCGCTTCGATCGACTCGTTCGTGCTCGGATCTACCGTCGGTATTTCCGTCCCTCGTTTCCTCAAAACGTACGTATTCTTCGTGCACTTGGCCGGATTTTTCAAAGCGTGGTCAAACCCGCACTTCATCCGAACGATTTTAAAATACGTGCCGTACGTGACTTCGTAATCGTTTTCGATGAGAATCTTCCGTTCGCTCGACCCCTCGTCGCTGCTCGTCGCGGACAAACGCACGGACGGCGAGGAGTAGTGGTCCGTGTCCTCCGCGAGCGTTTGTTTGCTCTCGACCTCTTCTTCTTCTTGCGCAGTCGCCGCCGTCATCATCATCGTCGTCAGCGCGAAGAAGAAGAAGAAAAAGAACGTAAAAAGGAGCGACAACGGCGACGCCGCGAAACGATTACGATTGCGACGCCATCCTTCTTCTTTCTCATCGCGGCGAAAAGTTACGGACATTAGTCTCGCTCTTTCTATCTCTGCGTGTGTGTGTGTAACGTGTCAGAGTGAAGTGCAGCTTTTTCCAATTTTATGCGAGTTTTGCGACTTGAAAACCTATTTTTTTGCAACTAATAAACTGAACACCTCACGCGCTCACAAGCTTCTCTCCATCGACGCCAAGGAAGCTTTAATCGCGCTCAGTTCTCTTCTCAACCGCTGTTCGGATTTCCAGCTCCCTCTTTCCTCGACGTCGTTTTCGTTTTCGTTTTCGTTTTCGTTTTCGTTTTCTTTGCGGTAGTAGTCGTGTTGTCGTCGTTCGGCGTCGTCGTTCTTCTCTTCGTGTCTCTTTTCGCTTTCGATTTCCGCGAACGCTTTCCCCATGATGCTGATGAAGGTTGAAATGATGGTGTAGACGAAGATGACGAAGAAAGTTATTACGTACACGTGTCCTATGAAGCCTCGTTTCATGTCGCGAGCGCTTTCGAAGATGATGTCTCCGTTCATCACGGAGAACAACGTGAGGAATCCATTCTCCAAGTTTTTAAACTTTTCGGTTTCTTCGGCGAAAAGAGCGACGCCTAAAGTCGTGAATCCCATTAAAAGAGGGGCACTGCCGACGGCAAATTGTAAAACGACCGGTAAACCTCGACTGATTGCTCTGAACGCGACGTCGTACGGAGGCATCGTCGTCGTGTGTCTGCCCAAGGACGCCCACATTAAGAAACATCCAAACCCGTTCAAACCTCTGGCGAAATTTCGTCCCAACCCAAAGCCTTCTTGCGGTAAAATCTGCCAGGAAATGGAAGCGACGCACCCGACAAACAAAACCGCATTCGCTAACGTCTCTAAAGCTATCGACCGGTTGAATAGCGAGTGCGAAACTATCCGAGACAAACGCATCCTCTTTTCGCCGTCCGTCTTCTTCTCGTTAAATTTCGATTTCACCACCGCTATTTGCGTAAACGAAATCAAACTCAACAAAAAGCAATCTTCGAATACCGTCCTCACGCTCTTAAAACTATCCCCACCGACGTGGTTCCCACCGATAAAAATTTCAATCTGCACTCTGCCGCCTCTGCTTTCCAAGTTGTAATTGATGCGCACGTCGAAATCGAACAGCACGAGTTTATCCATCTCTCGATGTAAACTCCGCGCGCTAAACTTCAACTCGAGAGATAGAAGCGACCGCAAAAACGCTCTCTTCTTCTTCGTCGACGTCGTCGTTGCTACTCCATTCGTCGTCGTCCCATCGTCGTCGTCGTCCAAGCCTAAAATCTTCTTCTTCCACGCTCCCGAAGCGTACGTTTTCGACGTTATCCGGTGCGTCTCTTCGTAATCGTCCACAAAGTAAAAATCTTCCTTATTCTCTTCGTCTAAACTAGTCTTCATCTTCCTCACGCGCACTTCGATCCCTTCGTCTTCGAGCAACTCCATCTCGTTCAGCGCCGTTTCCGGCAATTTGAAATACTTATCCACGGTGTTTTCGATCGACGAAATCAGCGAATCCGAGTCGTACACGAACGCCACGTTCCTCTTCGTGTTTGAAACTTGCGCGTTTTCGGAGAAGAACAACTCGTAAAGCGCCGCTTTGGAAGACACGACGAACGGTCGATCTTCGGCCACGTCTTGGAGGATCGAAAAGGTGACGAAGAACGTCAAAAGGAGTTGGAGTAAAAGGAGCGCCGTGAATTGGTGCTTTTTCCTTCGCGGCGGCATGGACGGGTGGTGGTTCATTGTTCGTCGTTTATCGCCGCTTTTGTAACGACATTTTTGAATTTTTTACGAGACATCACAAAAACACGCGCGAGAATACGAATACACGCGAAGACATTTCAAATCTCATCGTAATCATCTGCTTCTTGTTGTTCTTCTTCTCGAGTGCACAAACGCGCGAGAATGTATGCATGCATATACATTTATAATGAGAATGAACGCTAACTATACTATATCTTTGTGGTGAGAGAGGAGAGTCTCGCGTCTCCGAACCGTCCGCGTTTCAACGCCGAGCGCGCGCGGATACATATATCGATTCTCCTTTCTCTCTCCATCTCTACATTTTTTATCGTTACATTGCAACGGCGACGAAAAGCTTCTTTTACTGCTCACTTCTTCGGCGGTTTCGTCTTGCACTCGATCATCGCGTTTTCGTTCTCGTTCTCTTTTCCCGCGACAATCTCCGTCTGGCAGCACAACCGGTAGCCTTTTCCCAACTTCTCTTTCCCAAGTTTTTTCCTCTCCGCGTCCGTCGTTCCACTCAAACACTCGCTCGGATCGCTCACGACCATCGCGCACGTCCCGCACTGGCCGTTGCCACCGCAATTCATGAGTTTCGAAAACCCCTCGTAGATTTCCACGCCCGAATCGAGCGCGATCGTTCGGAGAACGCCTTTGGTTTGATTCGTTTCGATGGCGTTTCCGTCTGGGTCGACGAATGTGATTTTTACCGCTTTAGTCGTCGTCGTCGTCGTTGCATTTCTTCTTCGTCTGCGAGATGAAGACGAGTTCGCAGATCTCACCGCACCAAAAACACATCGGGACGTCGCGATCATGATGACTTTTTGATGTTTTATTCACAGATATACGTGTAGTATTGCGCGTGAAAAGTAAGTGTGACGTCTTCTCCATCTTCTTTTTTTTTCCCCAGAAAGACTCAAGTAGAGTGTTAAAAGTGCACATATATGACGCGAGCGCGCATACACGCCCCGGACTCTTCTTCTTCTTCTTCTTCTCTTTGGTCCAGAATGAATCTCTCCTTTCGCGCGAAATCTTCGTTTCTCACGCATCGCTCTGCTTTTTGATGCTTTTGCCGCTGTGCTTTGGTTATCGTCGTCGTCGCGCGCGTCTCTTCTTTCGCGCGCGCTCTTCCGAGAGTGTCACGAGTGCGCGTATATATGCATCCACAGAACTTTCATATATCGTTCTGCTTTTACTGCTTATTCTGCTGATGTGGTCGTCGCGTGTGTCTTCTTTCGCTCTCTGTTGTGTGTGATGTGTTGCTTTCGATCGATCGATCGATCGATCGCGCGCGTCGCGCGGAAAGTTTGCAAAATGTGAACACTTTTTAAGAGGAGAAGAAGAAGAAAAAATCTCCATTTTTTCAAAGAGAGAGGGGAGATAAACATGAAGCGGTTCCTCGTTGCGACGGTTCCGAATAGCGACAACAACAACACTTCCGTGGACGAAGAACAAGACGAGCAGCAGCAGAAGAAGAAGAAATTAAAGAAGAAACGACGCTTTCCTCGCACGTTTCTCTCGGTAAACGTGGACGGTTTGACTTCAAAATTGCACGACGGGAAAAAATGGAAAGAGAAGCAATCGTTCCTCGACTACGTGCGGAAAGCGAGAGCGGACGTCGTGACCATCACAGAAACGTGGATTCCGTCGTGCGGTGCGACATCCGTGAAACCGTACTCGAACGATGGGACGAATAAGAGTTACCGGGAGAGCGCGAATGGGATAAAAAGCGCGTTAGATTTGGATTCGATTTTGAAAAGATATAAGCGAGTTTTCAACTGTTACCATCAAAAGTCGGCGGGCGTGTTGGTGTTGGTGAACGCGGAGGAAGTGGAGGCGCCGAGTAAAGTTTCGGTGCGAGTAGTAGACAGGGATGGTGATTATGAAGATGATGAAATAACGCGAGGGAGATTCGTCGAGTGTCAATTCGGCGCGGACGACGACGCGAATAAATTGGTCGTCCTCTCGACGTATTCGCCGAACAACGGAAGCACGACGCAAAGCCGCGAGCGAAGGCGGAAGTGGGACGAAAAGGTGATTTTGAAACGACTGACGCGGTTGCGAGAAGAAGGGACGAATTTTATATGGACGGGAGATTTGAACGTCGCTCCGGAGAGTATCGACGTTAAATTTGACGACATACGCGCGGTGGAGAACAGAAAAGCGTCGGATCCGGATTACGGCGTCGCGGGATTTACCCGGAACGAACAGCGACGGTTTCGAGAGATTCTCTCTGCGGCAGACGCATGCGACGCGTATCGTGCGGTGAATGGCGGCGAGAAAAGATCGTACACGTGGAGGTCATACACCGTGAATAAAGTCGGCGGGAAGGTTTTTAATACCGTCAATCCGGGAATGCGGCTGGATTTGATGGTCGTATCCAACGCTTTAAAAAGTAAAATCCTGCGATGTTATCACGCCACGGATGATTTACCAGATGCGGAAGCGATGAAAATGCCAATGGACAGATTTTTTGGCTCCGATCACTGCGCGGTGCATTTAGAGTTGAAGAACTTGGACGACGACGACGACAAAGACGACGACGACGCGTGAAAAAAAATAGAACGTACCCGGTGCGTATAAGCGGTTGTTTTTAGATGGACTATAGTAGTAGTAGTTTTTAGAATAATGGATAAACACAAACACGCAGCTAATAACACAAACAAAAATATTACTACGATGGTATCTCAATTACTTGACTTCTTCGTGTCCGCCTCCGTCGTTATCGTCGGCTTCTTCGTCCTCGGTGTTGTCGTCGTCGTCGTCGTCGTTGGCGGCGGCGGCTTGATTCAATCGGCTTCGCTCCAACTTTTTATGTGCGTCGACCGAGGATTTCAAATTCTCACCAGCCCGTCGCAAGCGCTGTTTCGCCTTGTCCACCTCGTCCGTCACCCGCGCGGCATCCCCGGACACTCGGCTTCTCTCGCCGCTCGCGCGTAATCGCTCTTCTTGTCCCATTCTTCTTTCCAACGCGCGCTGTTCTCGCTCCATCTCTTCCACTTGCTCCCTCGTCATCGTGCGGTATTTCACGACTTGGTGTCTCAACGACGACAATCGATGCCAGGCTTGCTGCTCGCTCATCTCGTGTTCTTTCAAAGTGTCCGCTTCGGCTTGTTCTCGCTGTTGCGCCAACCTCGCCGCGGCGTCTACCTTCTCTTGCGCCTCCAACGCCTTCTTCGTGTACACCATGGCTTCTTTTTGAATCGCGTCCTCTTTCAAAAACGCCTGGTGCGCCGTCAACAGCGTCATTTTCGCTTCCTGTCTTTTCTGCGCCATCTCTCGCCAGTACTGCTCGGCGTCGTCCAATTTGCTCGCCACGCCGCCGCCTTTCCCGGCTGGGCCTTTGCACCACCGCGGCATGTCGTGCCTCGTCCCCGAGCACACTTTATCCCGGTACGATTTATCAGAGTTCCTCCCCCACCGTCTCACGTTGGTCGATTGTTGCAACATCTCCGCGTCGCTCGTATCTTTCCCAAGACCTAACGCGGCTCTCAAGTTATCGTCCGCCACCGTCGTCGTGTACAACCCAGAGTCTGGATTCTTAAACGCCTCCGAGTGTTTGCTCACAAACGCGTGGTTCTGCCCAATCTGCACCCACGTCCCGTGCTCGTAGTTGTTCCCAGAAGACGCCTTCCTCCGCTCCGAAGCTCGCCTGGTCACTATTTTCACTCTGTGTCCTTGCGCTTCGTCTAAAAATCCCGAACCCTTTCGAGCTTTCTCCCACGCGCGATCGCGGTCGCGCTTCGCCGTGTACAAATCCGTGTGATCGGTCGCCTCAAAATCCGTCGGATGACCCTCGTCGTCGTGGGAAGCATCCGCTTCTTCGATGGCATCTAAAACCGCAGATTCGTCCAATTCACCCGAATCGTCTTCTTCTGCATCGTCTTCTTCTTCGAGTAATTGCCTTCTTCTTCTTCTTTCGTCGGATATTGTATCATCATCGCTCGAGAAGAAGATATCGTGGTCCACATCATCTCCGCGCGAAAGAGGAGATCCGATTCGATTACTCGATAAAAATCCTCCCTTTTCGTCGTCTGCGGCGTTTGTTGTCCTCGGCAAAACGAGGACGATCGCGCAGAAGAGGAGCAACAGAAGCGTCGTCGAACAACGCGCGACGAGCGAACATAAGGAAGAGCGCGGGAAAGAAAGCAAAGAAGACGAACGCATTTATCGAATTCAAATGTGTGTTTTCTTTTCTTCTTGCGTGTCTTGTGTTGTGAGGCTCGAACGAACTGAACACTGGATGGAGTTTTCGCTTTTCGCGAAGAGAGGAAGACGCGCTTGAGCTTTGAGCTTTATTGACGACGACGACGCTTTAACGAAAATGGCAAAACGCGCTCGTGGTGCGTGCGTGCGCGTGTGTAAGTGTGTGCACAGATACAGAGACGGTTTTTCGTATATCGTTTCGTGCGTATCGTTTTATTATTTCTTCTTATTATTATTAGTATATATTCTCTCTCTTCTCTCGCTCGCTCGCTCTCATTTAACTTTCTTCGCCTTCTTCGCGCCTTCCTCGTAGTAGTGCTTGCCGACGTCGTTCAAATTCTTAAACGTGGCTCTCCAGGCCTCGCCGTACGTCATGACGGTGTATTCTAACCCCCACTTTTGGGCGAACTGTTCGAACTTTTTGGAGACTTCCGGTTGGCGAAACTGCGGCATGTCCGGGAATAAGTGGTGGATGACTTGGCAGTTCAAGTAGCCCATGAGCCAGTTTACGTACGCGCGGTCCGGGCTAATGTCAACCGTGTGTTCGACGGCGTATCGAACCCAACTCGGGTGGTCCTTGAATTCGACGACTTTCGTGTGCGTGTGCGAAGTGGAGAAGTGCGCGAAGAGATACATGCCCGCGATCCACTGCGAGAGAGCGTAGAGGCCGTACGCGCGCGCGAAGGAGACGTCGCCCGGGTGAACGAGTTGAATCAGCGACGCTCGAACGACGTGCGAAGATAACATCCAAAACGCTTCCTCCCAGTTTTTCTTCTTGAAAACCTTAGTCGGGTGCAACACGTACAACCAAAACGCCATGACGAACACGCCACTGGTGATTGGCACGAACGTCCACGCTTGGAATCTGGACCAGAGCCGAGAAAACCCGCGATCTCTGTTCTCTTCCACCGCGGTGTCGAAGAAAGCCACCGCCGGGGTGGTGTCCAAATCCATATCGTGTCGAATCTTCTGCGGCGTCGCGTGGTGTTTGTTGTGCATGACGTTCCACATGTCGCCAGAAGTACCGAGGCCGAAACCCATCAAGCACGCTTGGATTCGTTTATCGATCCAAATATTCCCGGTCAACGAGTTGTGACCGCCTTCGTGTTGCACCCATCCGCATCGAGCGCCAAAAAATGCACCGTAAGTAATCACGCTTAACTTCGTGTACCCTTTCGCCATCAAATACGTCGCTAACGCGAACATAAATACCAACTCGACGATTCTATACGCCACGTGTCCCGGCGACGGCGTAAAGTACCCCTCCTTCTCCAACCCGAGGCGAAACGACGCGAAATCCTTCAACATCGCGCTATCCGAAGTATCAATCGGCTGATAATTGCTATTATTATCCTTCGAATGATTCTTCGCCTCGTATTTTCTCTGAGGTAAAAGCTTCAACATCTTTTCCGCCTTCTTCGATCGATAATGAAACTCCCGAAACGCCTCCGTCGCGTCCGCGCCGACGTTCGACAACATGTAATAAATCACCGACCCTCCGGGATGTTTCATATCCGTGATGTCGTACTCTAAGTCGCCAATTTTCACCCACTGACGCTCGAACGTCTTCGCGACCTGCGCGGGTTCCATCTTTTTGTTGTTGATGTTGCTGCTCACGTTCGTCTTTTCCTTCTCAAAGTTCTTCTTCTTCTTCTTCGCGTTGTCGTCGTTGTTGTCGTTGTTGTTGTTGTTGATGTTTTCTCCGGCGTCATCGCCATCGTCGCTATCGAAAGAGGAGGACGACCTCATCGCCCTCGGAGGGGTCAAAAGAGAGGTTGGCGAATCTCTCCCGCCAAAGTTTGTCTTCTCGTCTTCCTCTTCTCGCATCAGAGACGATTTTCTGTTCTTTGTCGACGCCGATCGGCGCGTTTTGACGCCCTCCATGCGTGTCGAATATCGAATATATACCAAAAGTTCTTCGGGAAGATTTGAAGAGTGACGTTAGAGGCCCAAAATCAGATCCCAAAATTCAAAATATTTAGGGTTTAGGTATTTTTTTGTTTTGGAGTTTTCTTTTCTTTCGAATCGTAATCATAATAATAATACAAACATCTCTCTCTCTCTCTCTCTCTCTCTCTCTCTCTCTCTAGTATCTGTTCTTTGTCGAAGGCGTGGTGAACCTGCTGAACTGGGTTTCTAACGACTTGGTCACCGCGGGCGTGCTGACGACTTTAGCGCTTCCGCCGCCGCCGCGCGCGAAAGGGTTCCGCGGGTCGTCGAGGCCGACGACGGGTAACTTTCCTCCTCCGGCGGACGCTTTGCTTCGACTGGAGAGCAATAACGCCGAGCTTTGCGTGCGTCGCTGGTGACCGGTGAAGAGTAAGCTTCCTGCCACCGCGCCTCCCGCGCGGTGTTGGCTTTTTTTCGCGCTGTTGGTGGTGGAAGTAGTAGTCGTCGACGTATTTTTGTTGCTCGACGATGGAACGTCAGATGTCTGACCGCCGCCGCCGCGTTGGGGTTGCTTGTTAGAATACAACGCCGGCGACGGTAACAACTGCTGCTGCTGCGACGGAAGATGATTACTCTTACCACCAGCGGAACCATTCACGTTACCGAGTAAAGATGTTCGCTTGGACGACGACGGCGGAAGTCCTCCTCCTCCTCCTGCTCCTCCTAGGAATGGGGTGGTTGAAACGGTGAATGAAGATAGCTGCTTCCTGAGTTCGTCGATCTGCTTTTGTTTGTCTCGACTGTCGCGTTGATACATTGCTCTCGCCTGCCTTTCGTTTGCGAGTTGCTTGACGAGTTCGACTTCTCGAGTTGACTCCGAGTGTTGATGTTGGTCGTCGCCGGAGAGCGACGAAAGCGCGTTGTCGCCGTTGAGCGGTTCCAAAATACTCCCTTTCTTTTTGTTGCCTTTTTTTGCCGACGAAGTTTTCGGCGATGGAATCGAAGAAGAGGACGGTTTCGGCGACGCCGTTGCGCTCTCTTCTAACTCCTTCACGCGAAGTTCTAAAGTCGCCGCGTTCGCTTTCGATAGCTTCAATTTTCTTTCGGCGTCTTCGCAGCGCTTTTGCAGCGCCTTGGTTGCCGCCGGATCAGAAGAAGACGGCGACGGAGGTGGTGGTGGAACGACAACCTTCTTTTGTTGCTTTTTCGCCTCACTCTCCGCTTTCTCCACGTCTTTTTGCAACTTTTGCGTTTTCGCTTCCAAAGAGATGATCTTTGATTGCAACCGAGCGTTTTCTTTTTGCAACTCTTTCGCGTTCTTGGACGCCTCCTCCGAGATAGTCTTCGACGCTTCGAGCGATTTGATGCGCGCAATATTCTCCGCGTTCTTCTCTGAACTCGAATTGATTTCGTTTGTTAAACTTTCCACTTTCGACAACAACATTTTCTTTTCGCTTTCCAACGCTTTCTTCTCCTCTGCGAATTTCTTGGATTCAATCTCAAACTTCTTCGTCTCTTCCTTGGCGAATTCAATCGATTCCGCTTTCGTGCCTTCCAAAAGTTTGATTTGCTGCTTCAATCCGTCGATCTCTTTGATTTGAGCTTCCAACGCTTTCTTCTCCTCTGCGAATTTCTCGGATTCAATCTCAAACTTCTTCGTCTCTTCCTTGGCGAATTTAATCGATTCCGCTTTCGTGTCTTCCAATACTTTAATTTGCTCCTTTAACCCGTCCATCTCTTTGATTTGAGCTTTCATCGCTTCGCATTCTTTTTGCGATTGCTCCAACATCGCCATCGCGTTTTGCGAAGCGGCGACGGCGATGCTTTCTTTCGCCTCGAGCGTCGCGGTCTTTTCGGCGCTCTCGGAAAGGTCCTCAACTCGAGTTTTTAACGTGGTGATTTCCTCCTTCAAGTTCTCGTTTCGTTCAATCAGCTGCGAGTTTTTCTCTTCCAACGCTTTCGTTTTGGATTCCATCTCTTTCTTGACGGCTTCCAACGCCGCCGCCGCCGACGCCGAGGAGTCCTCCTTTTCGCCGCTCATCAAAAGCTGCTCCTTCAACTGGGCCATCTCTTTCTCCGCTGCAGTCAGCAAACTCTGCTTCTCCAAAGCTTTCTCCAGCGTTTCTTTCAACTCCTTCTTCATCGCCGTCGCGCTTTCTTTCGCTTTTTCGCTCTCTTTTCGTTCTTGCACCAACTCTTCGTTCAATCCTTCGATTTGCTTCTTGTTTGCTTCCATCACTTTGCTTCGCTCGTCGTCCATCGTCTTCAACACCTGAATCATCTCCTCGTGCTTCGCCGATTTCGCTTTCTCTGTATCGATTATCTTTAACATTTCCTCTCTTTCGGTTTGAAACGTCTCGCTCTCATCCTTTCGCCTTTTCAGCTCTTCGATTTCCTCTTCTGCTTTTTGCAACTTCAAGCACGCCTCCAGCGCTTCGTCCTGCGACTTCTTCACAGTCGTCTTGGCGTCTCGCAATTCTTCGAGTTCTTTGTTCAACAAGTCGACATCTTCTTTGTGCTTTTGCAGATTAGCATTTATCAACGTTTTTAGTTCTTCTACTTCCGTGGCTCGGGTTAACGTCTCCGTCGCTTTCCTATCGTTCAAGTCCTTCACGTCTTTTCTCAGTTTCGCAATCACTTTATCTTTTTCCTCGGATATGTCGGCTACTTTTTTCGAGAGGTCTTCCGTCGCCTTTCGAGCCTCGTCGCGCTCTTGTCGAAGTTCGATGACAGCTACAGATTCCGTTTCGTTTTTATCTGGAGAGTTTTTAGAAGGAGGCGTCGAAGTTTCCATCGGTGATTTCTTCGTCAACAAACTCGCGAAAAATTCTTGCTGGCTTTTACTCGCCGAGAGTTCGTTGTCGTTGACGGAGGAGTCGAAGGAGGACGATTTCGACGGCGTTCCGACGGGCGTTTTGAAGCCTGCTCCTTCTGCTTGCCTTTCTGCGAACGCTTGCGGATTTTTCTTTGCGTCTTCTAATCGGTCTTTCAATCTGCTGGCTTCTTTTTGCGAAATGCGCGCTTCGCTTCGTGCTTGTTTCAAAGCCAAGCGGTTCTTTTCGAGCTCTTCCCGCATGGTTTTGAGTTCTTCTTGTTCTTCCGCACTCGTTGAAGGAGAAGGAACGGCGGCAACTGAGGATAGTTCTTGCTTTTGTTTCTCAGCAGCAGCGGCGGCGGCATCTGCGATGGCTTTCTTCGCTTCGCTCTCCGCTTTTTCCACCGCTTTTTTCGCGTCTTCGTTCGCTTTCGCCATCAACGCTTCCCACCGCTCATTTGCTTTCTTCTCCGTCTCGGCCACTCGATCGTCCGCGCTTTTCTTTGCCATCTCTAGTGCTTTTTCCATCTCATCTCTCTCCTTCGCGTCTGTTTCAGTCCTTTTCGTTTCGAGCGATTCTTTTTCTTTAGCCCATTTCGCCTTTTCTTTTTCCATCGCTTCTTTCTCCGCTTTCAGCGCGTCTTTCTCTTTCTTCAATCTTTGCGCTGCGTTTTCATCCGCGCGTCCCAAGGCTGCAGCTAAACGACCACTCGTCGCCGCCGCCGCTTTGAGTTGCTGATTTTCTGTTCGTAAACGTTCGACTTCTTCTTTTAATTCGATGCTGCTAGTGTCTTTCGATTTCGAAGGCGTCGTCGTCGTCGTCGTCGTCGTGGGCATCAAGCCGCTCGGAGGAGTATTTGACGATTTTGTCGGCGTCGGCGAATTTTCGTGTTTCATCGGTGAGTGCGCTTTCGGTGGTTGCACCGTTTGAGAAATAGTTCGATCGATTTTCGTTTTCGATGGGTTTTTTGCGTTGTTGCTGCTTTCGGGCGTCTCGTTGCCGCCGCTCTTGTTATTCTTTTGCGTCTGCGCCTGCGAAGAAGGCGAAGAAACCGGCGTCCCGTCTTTGCGTTGAAGTCTGCTAAACACGTCACCTTTTTCTGGAGTTGAACTCGTCGCTTTCCCACTTGCGTTCGTCTCGCTGACACCACTGTTGTTGTTGTTGTTGTTGTTGTTGTTGTTGTTGTTGTTGTTGTTGTCATTGTTGTTCTTCTTCTTGTTCTTCTTCTTCCCCTCGGGAGTGGCGATAGCACTTTTCGTTGTTGTCGTGGTCGTCGTCGTCGAAGACGGCGCGTTCGTATTATTACTATTCGCTTTCTCTTCTTGCGGAGATTTCTTAGCAGCGGGACTCTTCTTCTCGTCGTCTCCCGATGTCAATCGATCGAACACGCTCGGTTTACCCGTGTTGTTCTTGTTCTTGTCATTTTTCTTAGCGCTCGCGGACTCGTCGGTTTCCAAGCCGGCGCCCGATTTCCCGGACTTTTTCGACGCTCCATCTTCGTCGGGTTTCTTCTTCTGCTTACTCTTGTCCTCTTCCGGCGTTTTTATCGCCGCCGTTGTCGCGACATCGGACGACGACAGCGAGTCCCGCGAACCTCCTTTTTCGCCCTTCGCTTGCGGCGAGGTGAACAAATACGTCGCCGTCGATCCTATGACGCTACCAACCATCCCAAATAAACCTTTGTTGTTGTTATTGTTGTTATTATTATTACTATTATTATCATTATCACGCGCAGTAGTGGCGGCAGACTTGTCGTCTTCCTCTTTCTCATCTTGCCGCGATTGCTTCACCGGCGTCGGCGACTCTTGCGGCGCGACTAACTTTACGCCGGCGTTGCTTTTGTTCTTACTATTATTACTATTAGTAGTAGTAGTTGTAGTTGTATTAGTAGTAGTAGCAGCAGCAGCAGTAGCAACAGAAGTAGCGGCGGTGTCGCTGTTCTTCTTCTTCTCCGCCCGTCCTCCGCGACCCGCTTCTTCTTCTTCTTCCTCCTTCTTTGAAGAAGAATTCGACGAATTCGCCGCGCTTTCCTTCTTCTTCGGCGCTTTAATCGCGATCGCCTTTGAAAACTTCTTCGCGGTCGCGATCGGCGTGATTCCAATCTGTCTCGCGTGTAAGTCCGTTTGAAACGCGTCGTGCGGTTCCAGCGTTGATGCCATCATCGCGCCAGGAAAAGCGTTTGATTTTGATTTTGCACCGGCGTCGTCGGTGTCCGCATCGGTCTCTTTCTTGCCGCCGCTTCCCCGAGGAACAAACGCGGACGCGGACGGGGTTAAAGCCATCAGTAGTAGTAGCAGTAGCAGTGGCGTATCTTCCGATAATTTCTCTCTTTTTTTGTCTCTCTTTCTGACTCTCTCTCTGCTGCTCAAGCGTGTGCGTCTTCTTTTCCCGCGTGGCGTTTTTACATAAATGTGCGGAATTTGAAAAGCGGAAAAAATGGAAAAACGCGCGAACGCGTTCGCGCACTCGCGGGAGAGAGAGACATTGGATAATCAAAATCGCATTTCTTTCTTTCAAAGAACTGCGTTGTACGTATACAGAATCTGTGCGTTGTTCAAAACGGTGTTGAGCTATGCGCTAGTTTACTATTTATATGTGCGCCGTTTTTAAGCTACTCTCTCGCTCGCGCGCGCTCTACGACTAGAGAACGCCGGCTAAGCGCAAGGATTCCGCGGAGAGCGGAGGAGATGCTTTTGTTGCTGTTGATGATGATGATGATGTGGCCGCAACCGCTACTTTTAGCTGTGAGTTATTGTTTTCGTTTTCGTTTTTGTCTCTATCGTCGTCGTCGTCGTCGTCGTCTCTCGGTTGGAGTCCTACGCTTCGCGCGACGATTTCCTCCGCCGGTATCGACCAGCGTTCGATGATTGTTTCCCGTCCCCTCGTCGCCGTCGTCGTTCGCTCGACGGACGGGAGCAAAAAGCGCGTCGTTTCCTTTCCTCCTCGCGCACTGCTGCTGCTGCCCACGACGTCTCCTCCGTTTTCCTCCTCTCGTTCGTCGCCTCGTCTTCGATGAAGCTCCATCATCCGGTTCGTTTTCAGTCTCTCCAGCAAGTCCCGGACTCGCCGCACGTCTTCGTCCAACCGCGCGTTACGCTCGCGCAAAATCTTTTCCCTCCTGTTGTTGTTATCATCATCTTTGTTTCCTTCGTCTCCAACAAAACCTATCATCGTCTCTTCTCCGGAAGAGAAAAGCGCCTTCGCGTCCAGCTCGAAAAACTCCTCCTCTTCTTCTCTTTCTTCTTCTTCTTCTTCTTCTTTCGTGGTAAACGGAGACTTCTTTTCGAAGAGTAAACCTCTCCTCTTCCTCACCCCGTTGCTCGTCAGCGCGCGGTCGTACTTTTCCATCAATCGTTTGTATTCTTCTTTGTCTTCTTCTTCTTTCTCTTCGTCCGTCGAAGAACTCTCTCTCCTCCGCGCGTGCATAGTTTTGCCGCTTTACGAGTACAAAACTTTCAAAAATGTGCGCGAAAGAAGACGCACTCTTTTCCCCAACAACGACAACAAAAACGCCCCGTAAAAGCGAATACGAATATAAAGGGGGCTTTCCTTTCACGACAAAACGAAAGAGATGTTTTGAAGGACCTGGGGCGGAAGAGATGAAGGCCGGAACCGAGAGCGCGCCTGTCTGTCGTTCTGACGACAAGAAGATGTTTAGGGTCTCTTAAACCCTAAACTCTAAAACCCTAAACAAGAGTGACGTCGGATTGTTCTTTCTTTCAGATAAAAAGACGATACACGCGTTAAAAGGAAGCACTCTTTTGTTCAACAACAACGCAGCTCATCACGATGCAGCGAGGAGCTTTTGCACTTTCATCTTCTTCTTCTTTATCGCAGCGAGGAGGAGTCGTCGTTTCGACGACGACGAAGCGTTCTAAAACTAATCCTCTCAAAAATGGAAAAACGAAGAAGAGATCTTCCTCGTCGTCCGTCGTCGTCGGATGCAACGGCGCTAACGACGACGAAAAAGAAGAGAATAAGCGCATCACGAAGCGAGAATTATTCAAAACCACGACCAAACTCGCGCTCGCTTCCGTGGCTTTGCAAACGACGACGAGTTTGTCGTTCTCGACTCCAGAAGCGAACGCGAGGGACGAAGTGTTGTCAAACTTTTGGGAAAAAGTCGATTTGCCTTTAGAGCCGGGCGTTATTCTCTTAGACGTCGCGTTTACGGACGAAGACGCCAAGCACGGCTTTTTACTGGGCACGCGACAAACGATCTTGGAAACGTTCGACGGAGGGAAAACGTGGGACGCGAAAGATTTAGGGATGGACGTGATCGACGACGAGGTGAACTATCGGTTCAACTCGGTTTCTTTTAAAGGCGACGAGGGGTGGATCGTCGGGAAGCCGGCGATTTTGTTGCACACGACGGACGCGGGGAAGACGTGGGAGAGA
>Ga0255770_10002233_pt1 | contig 17585 bp, 15 predicted proteins | sample 071ome_22_FD_179968 | JGI IMG/M metagenome (GOLD analysis project Ga0255770, IMG submission 179968) | Coastal salt marsh microbial communities from the Groves Creek Marsh, Skidaway Island, Georgia - 071404AT metaG (version 2) | ecosystem: Environmental > Aquatic > Marine > Intertidal zone >... | reverse complement strand
GTGGCCCCTTTGGTGGAGCTGATACAGAGTTTCCTGGCGTGATCTCCAAAGACGGTCTTGATGGCGGAGGTTTCGCATATATCTCCCTGAGGAGTGGACGTGCCGTGGGCATTGATGTAGTCGATGCTCTCGTGAGGGATTCCGGCAGATCTCAAAGCCATCCTCATGCATCGGGCAGCCCCTTCACCGTCGGGCGAGGGTGCCGTCATGTGATGTGCGTCTGCAGTGTTTCCATAGCCTGCCAGTTCTCCGTAAATCGTGGCACCGCGAGCTTTGGCATGTTCGAGTTCTTCCAGTACAAGAACGGCTGCTCCCTCTCCCATGACGAATCCGTTGCGTTCGGCGTCGAATGGGCGAGAAGCGCGTTTGGGCTCGTCGTTGCGGGTGCTCATGGCCTTCATGGCTGAAAAGCCCCCTATGCCCACTGGTGTGACCGCAGCTTCGGCTCCGCCTGCAAACATGACTTTGGCATCCCCCATTTTAATGGTTCGCCAGGCCTCGCCCAGGGCATGGGTGGCGGTGGCGCAGGCAGAACAGGTTGCGACATTCGGTCCTTTCAATCCGTAATACATGGAAAACAGTCCGGACGCCATGTTCAGGATCTGCATGGGGATCAGGAAAGGGGATACACGAGCGGGTCCTTTGGCTTCAAGGATGCTGTGTTGTTTCTCCAGAGTGGACAATCCACCGATTCCGGATCCAATGAATGCACCCACTTCCTCCAGATTGCACTTCTCAAGATCCAGACCGGAATCTTTCAAGGCCTGGTAACCGGCGTAGATGCCGAATTGAGCGTATCGGTCGGTTCGGCGGATTTCTTTGGGAGTGGGGAAGGCGGGTACGGGGTCCAGATCGAGGACCTCTCCTGCAATTTGGCAATCGTAGGCGGATACATCAAAAGCTTTGATGTTGTCGATACCGCACTGGCCTTCCAGCAAATTGTTCCAAAGTTGATCGGGGGTGTTTCCCAATGGGGAAACCACGCCCATGCCGGTGATCACTACGCGGCGTTGGTAATTGGAGTCGGACATAAAAAAATCTGCGGTTGCCGTTTGTCGAACGGCAACCGCATCCATCGAAATGGAATCAAGTTAATCTTGGTTTTATTCTCCTTGAGTTTCCTCAATGTATTTGATGACGTCGCCGACGCTTTGCAGTTTTTCGGCTTCGTCGTCAGGAATTTCCTGGCCAAATTCTTCTTCCAAAGCCATCACCAACTCCACGGTGTCCAGTGAATCAGCCCCGAGATCTTCAATAAATTTGGCCTCGGGGGAGACCTGATCTGCGTTGACGCCGAGCTGTTCGACGATGATGTCTTTTACACGTTGTTCGATTGATTTTTCAGACATGAGTTTCTCCGTAACGTTTAACTATCTGTGTCTTTAACAACCTTGGATGCACCGTCAAGCTTCGAATCCAAAAAAAGAAAAATAAATTTTCGGCCAGACGACGATTTACCGGTTGCCAATAGGTTTAGGTTTTAGGTGTTTATTTGAAAAGATAAAAGTGACCGGTGTCACATGACCATGCCGCCATCCACTGTCAGGACTTGTCCCGTAACATATTTTCCTCCCGGTCCGGCGAGATAAACGGCTGCCAGGGCAATGTCCTCAGGTTGTCCCAATTGCTTCAATGGTATCTGATTCAGGATACCCTGTTTTTGATCATCATTCAGTTCCGCTGTCATATCGGTTTCGATGAATCCCGGGGCAATGGCGTTGCAGGTGATGTTTCTGGCGGCGAGCTCGCGGGCTATAGATTTGGTCAGGCCGATCAAACCAGCTTTGCTCGCGGCGTAGTTGGCTTGTCCGGCATTGCCCATCAGACCGATCACGGACGAGATGTTGATAATGCGGCCTTGGCGTTGCTTCATGAAGGGGCGTGAGAAGGCTTTGCATAGGGTAAAGGCTCCTTTGAGGTTGGTGTCCAGCACCGTGTCCCAGGCTTCGTCACTCATGCGCATGAGGAGATCATCTCGCGTGACCCCTGCATTATTGACCAGGATGTCGATCCGGCCGGTCTCCTTCAAAATGTCCGCAGCGGCTTGCTGGGTATGTTCGCTGCTGGAGACATCAACGGCAAAAGCCCAGGCTTTTCGACCCAGTTCTCTGACCTCTTTGGCCGCCGTTTCGGCATTCGCAGCGGTTCGGGAAAGGCAGACCACATCGGCTCCTTCTTTTGCAAATTGAAGAGCGATGGCTTTGCCGATTCCTCGTCCGGCACCTGTGACGACCGCAATTTTTTCGTTAAGTTGCCCCATATCCAGCTCATTTGTTCGTGGTTTTTGCCAGGATGTCAACGATGTTTCGTCACTGAGTTTGATTGGCGGGTGCTCAAGAATCATGGTCAAGTGATCAGGCGTGGGTTCATTCGGGGGGCTAATACTCCGTCGGAGGACAAAATTTTCATTTGAAATGCTTCTCCCGCTTCGCTTAACCCGACTTTCGCTATTCGGGAGTGAAATCAACTATTTTCGGGGGTGGGAGAGAGGTTTTGATCAATAACGACGGGGTGTCGTGGTTCAAAATGGCCTGTGGTGAAGACCCACCCTATTGCACCCTCCTCTGGAATCTGTGATTCTATAGGAGTCATGTTTTTGCGAGCCAGCAATCGTCGAAAGAACGGAAAAGATCATCGATACTACAGCGTGGTTGAAAACCGCCGCATCCGCAGTGGCAAACATGTTCAAAAGACCTTGTTGTATTTGGGAGAAATCAATGACACCCAAAAGGCCAGTTGGACCAAAACAATTGATGCAATCGACGAACGCAGCCATCGACAGGTTGCACTATTTCCTGAGGACAGAGATATACCCGAAGGGATTGAAGTGGGGCTTCAAGTAAAACTCAGCCAACTCCAACTGCACCGTCCTCGACAATGGGGTGCGTGTTGGATGGCCTGTGATCTTTGGCGCCAACTGAAATTGGATGAGTTTTGGGAACAACGTTTGAGGGAAAGCAGGAAAGGCACGCCGTGGCATTTGGTTTTGCAAACCTTGGTGACGTATCGATTGATTGATCCAGGCAGCGAGTGGCGTTTGCATCGGTATTGGTTTGATCACAGCGCAATGGCGGACCTCTTGGGGGATGATTTTCGCTTGGCACAGAAGGACACTCTCTACCGGTGTCATGACTTGATTTTGAAACACAAGGAAGATGTTTTTACTCATCTCAGGGAACGATGGGAAACGCTCTTTAGCGCAAAATTCGAGATCCTTCTCTATGATTTGACCAGCACCTATTTTGAGAGCGATCCTCCTTTTGATGACAAACGGAAGTTTGGATACAGCCGCGATAAGCGATCGGACTGTGTACAAGTGGTCATCGCGCTGGTCGTCACGACTGAAGGCTTTCCCATGGCCTACGAAGTAATGTCCGGTAATACAGCGGACAATACCACTCTCAGAGGTTTTCTGAAGAAAATTGAAGATCAATATGGCAAGGCAGATCGAGTTTGGGTGATGGATCGAGGCATCCCAACCGAAGAAGTATTGGCCAAAATGAGAAAATCCTCGACACCGGTTTCCTATTTGGTTGGGACGCCCAAAGCCAGATTGAATCGTTACGAACAACGACTGACCGAACAACCGTGGAAAGCGGTTCGAGAAGGGGTTTCAGTCAAACTCCTGTCCGATGGAGATGAAATCTATGTCTATGCTCAAAGCGGGAATCGGATCCAGAAGGAACGGTCCATGCGCAAACGTCGGCTCCGCAAGCTGCTCAACGAACATAAGAAACTACGAGATCGAAAACGGCTCACGCGAGATACCCTTCTCATGAAATTGGGGGAGTTAAAGAGAGATGCAGGAAGGGCATATGGACTCCTTAACATTCAACTACCAGAATCCAAAGAGACCATTACATCCGATACATTTTCATGGACTCTGAACTGGAAAAAGTACCGAGAAGTTTACCGCCGAGAAGGTCGATACCTGCTCCGCAGCAACCTTGAGGGAAGCGATCCGGCAAAACTCTGGGAATACTACATCCAACTGACACAGGTTGAGGAAGCGTTTAAGAACCTCAAAGGCGATTTAGCCATTCGACCGATTCACCACCGACTGGAAGCACGCGTCGAAGCTCACATCTTTATTGCATTCCTGGCTTACTGTCTTCACGTAACGCTGGGAAAACGATGTCGGCAGAGAGCAACGGGATTGACTCCACGCAGTGTCCTCGAACAACTCAAAACCATGCAAATGATCGACGTTTCAATTCCAACCGTTGATGGGCGCTGGCTCCAAATGGCACGATATACCCAACCAGACAAAGCTCAACAATTGCTGCTGGCACAACTGGGGATGGAACTACCACCACAGCCACCCCCCAAGATCACCCTGGAACAAATCAACCCCCATTGTGGTGAAGACCTAGGCCCCAAATAGTCCAAATTTTCAACATTTTTGAGATTTCAATGGGCGAATAGCGAAAGTCGGGTTAAGGTTGCCGCACAACACAACCAGCAGAAACCAATCAACCAAAATTCAACAATGAGCTAAATGGAAATAACCGATCCATATCAAGCCCAGCCGGGGGAGGCCTTGGATCATGCCATTCATACACAGGTGTTTGGCATGTCCGATGTGGGATCTTGTCCTCCTTACTCAACAGATGATGGTGAATCCAACAAGGTCAAGCGTGCCTTGAAATCTGAATTTGGAGTGCCGATCAAAACCGGAAAAACAAAAATACGAACCAAGCCGTATTTTGCCCGCTATGGTTCTGATCCGAGTACCAGCACAGAAGTGTTGGCCGAGACCATGCCTTTGGCCATCTGCCGTGTGGCACTGCTAATTGCCCAGCATTAGTTTCCACCCCATCAATCAAAACGCCCGCAGGATGATCCATGCGGGCGTTCGTGGGTAAAGTAGTTTAGGTCGACAAGCTTACTTTTTGGCCGCCTTCTTCTTTTTGTTGCCGACAAGCTCGGCCTTGTTGGTGCGCAGGTATTTTTTGACTACCTGTAGCTGTTCCAGTTTAACGGGGATCCCTTTCTGACCAAGATTGCGTAAGTGTCTGTAATGACAAAGTGTTTTGCCAATTTGGACTATTTCAATATGAAAATCTCCAACCTTCCAGAGTTGTCCTATCTCAAGTTCTGTAGTTTGCTTCACGTTCTTGTTCAACTTCGTTTTCTGCTGTTGGACCGAAACCGGTCGACTGAGTTCAAATTTGGAAATAAATTCCTCAATTGGGGTGGATGATAGCCTATTTTGAGGTAAAGCCCAAGACTTCTTTACAATTGAATGTCAGAAGCTGCTTCAGTCGATAGCCTGGTGAGCCATTTTGTCGCGTCTGCTTGAGCTGTTTCTGCATCGGTTAAATCTGGAGATATTGCGTAAGTGTAATGAAATAAGCAAGTAACGCGCTTTTTGTGTTTGACCATGCCTCCCAGTCCCAAGCAGGGGGTCTTTCTTTCCTGACATTTTAATGCCACGCCTCCAACGCCTTTTCCCATGAGCGTTGACTTGTCCAGCGAGCCTTCACCGGTCAAAACCGCGTCTGCCCAGTCAATATGACGCTCCAATCTTGAGCGTTTGCAAAAGTAATCAAATCCGGATTGTGCCTTTCCGCTTAGAAAAGCCATCAGGCCATATCCCAAACCTCCAGCAGCCCCTGTTCCGGGCATGGTTTGAAAAGGCTTGCCCTGAAGTGGGTCCACGTGGTCTGCCAGTTGTTTGAGACAGGTTTCGGATTTGACCATATCCTTTGGTTTCAATCCTTTCTGAGGCCCGTATATCCGGGAAGCCCCCTCGCGTCCCAGGAGGATGTTGGTAACATCGGAAGCGATGATGAGATTCGGAAAGAGTTTTCGTTTTGTCGGGCGTCGGATGGATGTCAATGCGGGCAATTGAGTCCACTCCAGTATTTCCTTTTGTTTGTCATCCAAAAAACGCCATCCCAATGCTCTGGCCATGCCAAACCCTCCATCGTTGGTGGCGCTTCCTCCGATGCCGATCACGCACGTGCGCGCTCCTTTGGCTGCCGCTTGTTGGAGCATTTTCCCCAAGCCAAAAGTGTCGAGTTCATAGGGATGAAAACGTCCCCGGGGGAGTTGGGCCAGTCCGATGACCAGGGCGGTTTCGATGATGGCCATTTTCTTCTCAGGCTGCCACCACCAGTGGGTTCGGATGGGGCGGTGGGCGGCATCGATGGTTTGACAACGGACCTTGCGTGCGCCCTCCAGATGGGCCAGGGCTTCGCCGAAACCGTCTCCGCCGTCACAGATGGGCAGTAGGCGGAGGGTGTCCTTTGGGTGCTTTTTCTTCCATCCATTGCGCATGCATCGGGCTGCTTCGATACCGGTCAAGGTCCCTTTGAATTTATCGGGGGCGATTAAAATATTCATCTTTGGAAACGGGGATAAGTGCTATTGAACCGGTTCGGCAATGAGATCGTAATCGGTGCTGCCTACGATGCGCACTTGGTGGAATTGATGGGGCTCCAATTCTCCCCGGATGTAAATCCTGCCGTCGATATCGGGTGCATCAGATTCGCCGCGAGCCACCATCCAAGGTTCGTTCATATCCGGAGCAAATGTTTCGGATTGTGTTCCGCTGCGAGTGAATCCGTGTTCCCATGACTGGATGTTTGCTTCCTCGATTACCTGTTGATCCGCGGGGGCTTCCACTAGCACCTTCAGGATTTTACCTTTTTGCGCTGCAGCGATTTGCTTGGCGACTTCCAGTTGGGCTTCCATGGCTTCGGCTTTGCGTGCTTCCTTGACGAGGTCGTCCACCTGATTGGCCATGCCTCCGGCTCTGGTTCCCTCCTCATGGGAATACCCAAAGACTCCCAAGCGTTCGAATTTGGTTTCGCGGATAAAATCCAGAAGCGATTCGAAGGACCCCTCCGTTTCTCCAGGAAAACCAACGATAAACGTCGTGCGGATCGCGATGCCCGGAATGCCTTTGCGAATGCGTTGAATCAACTCCTCAATGTATTCGCGGCTCGTTTCCCGCCTCATCCGTTCAAGCATGGTGGAATGGATGTGTTGCAGTGGGATATCCACGTATTTGACCACCTTTTCGCACTCGGCAATGGTTTGGATCAATTCATCAGTCCAATGCGCCGGGTGGGTGTAAAGAATGCGTACCCAGAAATCTCCTTCCAATGCGTTCAGTTGCCTTAAAAGAGAGGATAGAGTGGTCGCATCTTCCGGTAGTGCGTCCGAGGCTTCTTTAAATTTTTGGGGAGAGGCAATATTGCGCCGTGGATCCTTTCGCAGGTCCATGCCGTAGTAGGTGGAATCCTGGGAAATCAGGTTGATTTCTTTCACACCGTCCTCGATCATGGCCTTCGCTTCTTCCAGTATGTCCTCGGGCTTTCTGCTGCGATGCGAACCTCTCATCCGGGGAATGATGCAAAAACTACAAGGGTGATTGCACCCTTCTGCTATTTTCAAATAAGCAAAATGATTCGGAGTCAACCGGAAACGCGGCGTGGTGTAGTCCGGTATGTAAACAGGACGCGCGGTCACGTCCATGATGGGCGCTTGTTCAGCCTTGGGGGCCGGTTTGACCGCTTCGGAATCTGTCTTCTTTTTGGGCGGGTGTGATACGGTGTTTTTTCGATGTTGATGGGCTTGTTTGACGAGATTCGAAACCTCTCCCACCTGATCAATGCCCATGAAGACGTCCACTTCAGGAAGCAGTTTGGGGAGTTCCTTGCTGTAACGCTGTGTCAGGCATCCCGCCACCACGAGGCCCTGGCCTCGGTTCTTCGCTTTGCGGAGTTCCGAGGACTCCAGGATGGTATCCACACTCTCCTCCTGGGCGCTGTCGATAAACGAACAGGTATTGACGATCAGGACATCCGCTTCCTCCGGATCATTCGTAATGGCCAGACCATCCTTCATCAGGTGCCCCAGCATGATTTCTGAATCCACCAGATTTTTCGCGCACCCCAGCGAGATCATGCCTACGGTGATGGTCGATTGACTTTCTTTTAAGTTACTCACAATTGTGCGCACTATGCCCGAACCCTGCGGCAAAGGCAATCATCAGGGTTGTTCCGCAATGCTATCTGGTTGATAAAAGTTATCTACTCCGTTTAGGGTGGCGAATGTAGGAAACACCTGGCAGTTGCTCGAGATCACTATCTTGTGAAAGTAGTTCTGATTTAGAATAACGCGCTGTTGCGTAGATGATTCCGTCTGCCAACCTCAACTGGTGGCGGTGGCTGAGTTCCGCTGCCAGGATTGCCAGTCGATCATCCAGAGGGATCACTTTGCCCTGTTTCATCGTCGCAGCAATGGAAAGCGCATCTGCTACTGAGGATTCACGCATCACCCATCGAAAAACTTCCGTAATCGTTATCGATGGAACAATCAAATCAGTGAAATTTAGAATGGCTGGTTCAAAAAAATCGCAATTGGGGCCATCTGTAAAATACTCTATCCAACCTGATGAATCGATTACGGTAGGCATCTGTCGTTTTCCCTTTCAAAAGTATTCTCTATGCCTTTCAGGAATCCTTTCATTGCTTTAACCGGTTTAATAGGAACAAGCTCAATGCGTCCGTCAAGCTGGATAACATCGACCCGATCGCCGGGTGTCAAATTCAATCCATCCCTCACATCTTTGGGAATGACCACTTGGAATTTAGGTGAAACTGTTACTGCACTCATATCGATAGCTGAATTGTTGCACGAATCATTGATCGATGCAAGATTGCGCTGCCAGGGAGAAGCAACCGTCACAAGCCTTCGCATAGCTCTACTTAACGGCTTCGGTGAGGGAAAATAGTTTTCTTAACCAAAGGTGAGTTGATTGCTGCGGGGGGGGATTAAAGTGTCATACGTCCACAATAAGCAAATTTGACTGGGTGAGAGTATTTTTCCCTATTAATTTGTGCATTGTCAGCTTCCAATGGGCCGGCCTATGCTCCTTCGGTATGGAACAGGATCAATTGCGCGAATTGTTTCGCATGCAGAAGGCGTTGAACGAGCGTATCGGTGTGCACACCGATACCATGACCGAGGAGCAAAAGACCGAGTGGGTATTGAATTACTGCCGGGCGATGGGGCAGGAAATGGCCGAACTCACCGATAGTGTTCCCTGGAAGTGGTGGGCCAAATACCAAAAGTTTGACGAGCAGAACGCCCGGGTGGAGGTGGTAGATTTATTCCATTTCCTGATCAGCCTGGCTCAGGTTCTCGGGATGAGCGCAGATGATGTCTTCCAGGCTTATGTGAAAAAGAATGAAGTGAACTTCAAACGGCAGGAATCCGGCTACACCGAGAAGGACCACTCGGATTCGCGTCATATCTAAGTGATACACGCCCTTTGGATTAAATCTTGGTCAATACCATGGGAGTATTTCCCTGACAAATTTTTAACCTGAACAGCGACTTATTTCATAGCCGACGCTTTTGATCGAAATATCTGAAATCACTGTTTCCCAATGGGCATTGGCCTTGTTGGGCGCGTTCAGCCTGGGGTTTTCCAAAACGGGTTTCCCCGGAATGGCTTTGGTCAATGTGTTGATCATGGCCGAATTGTTCGGCGCAAAGCAATCAGTGGGGTTGATCCTGCCTTTGTTGATTGTGTGCGATGTGACCGTGTTCCCCATGTTTCGCCGCCATGCAACTTGGTCTCAGGTTTGGCCCATATTGATCCCGACTTTTATTGGCATTGTGGGCGGGTATTTCCTGCTGGGCGGCATCGATAATTCCACCGCGCGCAAATCGATCGGACTGATCATACTGGTGATGCTCGTGCTGCAGCTGGTGCGTGGGTATAAGCAGGACTTTTTGAAAAAGCTTCCTGACTCCGAATCCTTTCGGTGGGGGAGTGGATTGACCATTGGCATCTCCACCATGATGGCCAATGCGGCCGGGCCGGTGTATTCCATCTACGCGCTGGTTCATAAAATGCCCAAAATGGAATTCCTTGGCATTGGAGCCAGGTGTTTTCTGCTGGTCAACATCATCAAGGTTCCCTTCATGACGGACTTGGATATCATCAATGCCTGGTCTCTCAAAATGGACGTATTGCTGTTGCCGGGAATTTTTGCCGGTATTCTGGTCGGGAGGAGGGTGATTGACCGCATCCCGCAAAAGGCGTTCGAAGTGTTGTTATACGCTTTTTCCGGTATTGCCGGGGTTCGGCTGTTCATGTTTTGATTTGAATGATGGGAGGCGAGCATGGAACTACGAGAATTGGCCGAGCGCATCCTGTTTAGTCCCGATCTGGAAACCAAAATCTGGTGTCCGGACGAAATCACGGACGAACAACCGGGGAAGGCCTTTGCATCGCCGGAAGCGCCCCACCGGGATGAGCAACTTCAGTTTTCTCTCAAGCAGGGCAAGTCAGAATTCCCTCCCTTGCATACGTTGGAAAAAGAATCGACCCGAGGCAAAATCCTTCATTTCTTTGCCAATCACGAATTGTTGGCGACCGAATTGATGGCTTTGGTTTTGCTTAAATTTCCTGACGCTCCCCGCAGTTTTCGACGGGGGGTGTTGAAGACTTTGAAAGACGAACAGGAACACACCCGAATCTATGTGGAGCGACTCAAGGCGATGGGGGTGGAGTTCGGTCAGTATCCGGTCAATGGTTTCTTCTGGAAGATGATTGCTCCCATGCAGACTCCCATGGATTATGTCAGTCGGCTTTCTCTGACCTTTGAGCAGGCGAATCTGGATTTCTCAAAGTTTTTTGCTTCACAGTTTCAAACAATCGGAGACGAGGATTCGCACAAATTGCTCGAACGCATTTATCGCGACGAAATCGGGCATGTTGGTTACGGATTGAAATGGTTCCGCCGGTGGAAGAAGCCTGAGCAGAGCGACTGGGAAGCTTACGAAGAACAACTGGATTTCCCTTTGTCCCCACGACGTGCCAAAGCCGAACCCTACAATGTGGAAGGGCGTGAACGCGTGGGTTTCGATCGGGATTTCATCCAGCGACTATACGTCTATTCGAAATCCAAAGGGCGCACGCCGGGTATTTATTATTTCAATCCCTATGCTGAACAGTATTTGGCTGCCGGCCCGGGTTTCACTCCTAACCAGCGTCAGGTTTCCTTTGAAACGGATCTGGAAACCTTGCCAATGTTTTTGTGTCGGTCGGATGATGTGGTGTTGATGCATCGGGAACCTTCATTGGATTTTCTGGTGACGCTCAAACGGGCCGGGATCGAACTACCACAAGTGGAGGTTCTCATAGCTGGAAAGGTTGCGCGAAGTTCTGAATTGTTGGATCGCAAAATCGGATTCCTCAAGCCATGGGCCTGGAGTCCCGATGCCATCTCCCTCATGAAGCCCATCATGCCTCAATTGACACGTCCATCTCCACCTGTGGGAGATGCCTGGGATGTTCAGATTCGTCCGTTGTTTGGCAAGGATTGGGGCGCCCATCAACTGAGGGAATTTCTGAAGGATGAAGGAGACTTGGATTGGTTGTGCCCCATCGATGCAGTCGGGAAGGTGATCACTGGCGTGGACGAAGCCTTGACAACAATTGATCAATTGCGAGAAAGCGGATACCCGCGGACGGTAGTCAAATCGATTTTTGGTTCGGCAGGAGGCAATATGCTTCGGCTGTGGGAAGAATCATTGACCGAACCACAGGTGTCCAGAATCCGCAACATGTTGAAGCGCGAGAAAAAGCTGTTGATCGAACCCTGGCTGGATCGTTTGGCTGATTTTTCCGTGCAATGGGAAGTGGATGAGACCGGTCTGCGCACGGTTGGTTGGACGCACTTGCGGGTGGATGTACGGGGGCAGTATCAGGGGACTTTGTGTCTTCCCGCCTTCACACGCGGTTTGTCGCCGGAACTTGCGAGGTTTGCTCATGATGGGGAGACGGATCGCATGACCAGGCTGTATGATCGCCTGGCAGAACGATTGGGGCCCTTGTTGATGGGTGCCGGATTCAAAGGCCCCATTGGCATCGATGCCGCCATTTACCGCGACCAGGGGGGAATCCCGAAATTGAAACCTATCATCGAAATCAATCCGCGCTTTACCATGGGGCGTCTCGCGCTGGAACTGAACCGCTACAGCGCGCCCGGTTGTGCCGGACAGTTGCACATCGTGTCGTTACCGGATTTGAAAGGTGCCGGATTTGATACCTTCAAGGAATGGTCACATGCCCTTCGTGAAACCCATCCGGTTCGGCATGACGATCGTGGTCGGTTGTGTTCAGGTATGGTGTTTCTAAATGATACGGATGTTGCCGTAGGTTGCATGGCGGTCTGGCAAGTGGAAAGAGATTACAAAACCATCCACCCCCTCGGACGCCGGTATAGCCCTGCTGCCGCAGGGCCGTGATCCCGTAAGGGTTCTCGAGTGTTTTTTGCGTAGTGCGGACACGCCGCCGGACACGCGGCAGCGCGTCCCTACCAGTCGTATGGTTGAGGGGACCTTCCTTCTAGGTATTAGGCTGCTCAGAAGGCAATTCCTCAGATGCATTTTCCGAGGCTTCCTTTGCTTCTTTTTCCTTGTAGCTGGCAACGACCCAGTCGCTGAGTTTTTTGTCCGGATTTTCGGCTGCGGCCTTGTCGATTTCGAAAGTTTTGACGCCTGTGTTTTGAGCGATGAGTTTCAGACCGAATTGATAGTCCTTGAATCGATCCACCCAGATGTCCCGCATGGATTGACCGCCTTCTATGGAGAGATCAATCAGGTAGGTTCTTGCCTCCTCGCTAACTTCGATCCGAATACCGTGTGATTCTTCAAATCGCGTGGTAAACTCGTCCAGGATCTTGCCGGCTACTTCCCGTTCTTTTTTCGATTGATCTGCCAATAGCTTTTTTAATTCCTCGGCAGGACAGTCCACTACTTCGCGCGTGACCTCGAATCGTTTGACGTCCGAACTGGGTAGTTCGTATTTGAAATTTCTGAAAACGCGTTCGCACACGGTCATCAATCCGCGGGCCCCGGTTTTTTCTTCGACAGCAATCTCGGCAACGCGTTTCAATCCGTCCGGTTTGAAAAGGATATCGATGCCATAGGCGGCGAAATCCTGTTCATATTGGCGGATGATGCTCCCTTCTGAAGTTTGCAGGATGTGGAACAGATCGTCGACATCCAGAGACTTGCAAACCACCCGGACAGGAAGTCGTCCGACAAACTCGGGTTCGAATCCGAATTCGATCAGGTCCTTGGTCTGGACGTTTTCCAACACATCATCTGAAGTCAGATGATCATTCCGTGAGGTGGCGAATCCAATCGTTGTCTCGCTCATACGGCGTCGGATGATGGGTTCCAATCCGTCGAACGCTCCGCTGACGATGAACAGCACGTGTTTGGTGTTGATGGTCGAAGCCGATTTCTTTCCCCGTTGAGCATCCATCATGGCCTGAATCTGACCGGCCACGTCCTGGGGGGAACGAATGGACACTTCCGTTTCTTCCATCAACTTTAGCAAATTGGTTTGCACTCCACGACCGCTGACGTCTCGTGAACCGGATGCGTTTTGCGACATGGCGATTTTGTCCACTTCATCCAGGTAAACAATGCCGAACTGTGCCCGTTGGATATCATTATCCGAACGTCGATACAGCTCTCGGATCAGGTCCTCCACATCCGATCCCACATAACCGGTTTCCGAGAATTTCGTCGCGTCGGCTTTGACGAATGGCACACCAATCAGGTCGGCTACGCTACGAATGAGGTAGGTTTTTCCCACACCAGTCGGGCCCGCGAGGATGATGTTCTGTTTGGCGTAGTTCGGTGCTTCCTTGCCTTCCAATGCCAGGCGGACGTGGTGATAGTGGTCGCACAAAGCGACGCTCAGCACCTTTTTGGCTTCTTCCTGCTGGATGACGTAGCGGTCCAAATACGCTTTCACGTCCTTGGGACGGTGGTCAAACTCCATCAAATCATCAATGGAACGCTCCTTTGCTTCAGGTTCCGAAGGGGTAGCTTGTGGGGCACTGCCGGGAGATGCTCCGAAACCGGGAAAACTAAACCCCGAAAAATTCTGCTTCATGAAGTCCGAAAGCTGTTTCTGGAATTCCTCCGGGCTTGGGACGTCTTTTTTCTTATCTTCGTTCCTCATTATCTGATCACCATGACCTAACAACAGGGAATTGCAACTCCTGAAGCTTTTGGGAGTTTAATATGGATTTTTTTTGACAGGATGAACAGGATGCTCAGGATGTTTTTGAGTTAAGAGACATTGAATGCCGTCAGGGTTGATGATTGATCATGGATACCATTCCAACAGTTCAGAATACAAAATACGGTTCACCGGCATTTCGTGCCGGATTGTTTCCGGGGGACCGGTTATTGGAACTGGGGGGGCAAAAAGTCAAATCTATTGATCATCTCAAACAGTTGATTGCTTCCTCCGACGAACTTGAAATTCCAATCAGTTTTCAACGTGGCGAGCACACCTACACGACTCCGCTAAAACTTGGAAACGATCGGAAAATCGGCGCATCCTTTACTGAAGGTGTCAGCGATGTTACCGAAGTCTGGGTAAAAGATGAAAAAACGGAGGGCTTGAAAACCAGGAAGAACACCGGTAGCACCCCAACCTACGTGAACCCATTCCCCAAACATTCCATATGGGTGAAGGTGTTTTTGGTTGTCGGTTTCGCGTTTTCATTGATTTTCCTGGTGTTGCTTGTCGATGGTAGATTGGAGTCAAATACCGTCTTGGCAGCCCTGGTGAGCATCTCCTGCTTTTACTTTTCCAAACACCTTCAAGCAACCATCGACACCCGTTGGCTCCAGGGAGAAACGCTCAAGCATTTGAAGTCAGGTGAGTCTTCCGAAGACTAACCATATGCGTGTCGCTGCCTTCCCAAGAAGGTGGCTTAGCGCGTCCTGCATACAGACCTGGTCACCAGCGAAATTTTTCGACCTTTTCCGGTGGCTGACCTTATCGGTCCCGGGACCACTTCTGCTTCATTTGGGAGTAAGCGTCTCATTTTATCCTACCAAAGTAAACATGAGCCGAAAACCATATGGAATGCGTGCGACTTGGCGCCGCTTTGGATACCTCAGGCCAATGCCTACGCATACTTATCTCGCGGAACTCGGCCTTTGTTCACAGCTCTTAACTGGATATACATGACACGTTAGGGTGTTGGTGGGGGTGTTTTGGTTAAGCATACCTATTGTGTATGTGGAGCGTATCCAAAGCGGCGCCAAGTCGCACGCATTCCAAAGAGATCCTTGCATTTCGTCTCCTCAGCGGCATTTTCTGGCGAAGGCGCCTACTGGGAGGGAGGAGTTCCATCTCGTTCCCTCATTTCTCCCTGGCAAACTTTCATCAGCTAGAGTCATGGAACGCGGGAAGTCATGTGTATTCTTTAGCCAGTGGTGGTTCCAATGCAGCGTGTTTGCCGTTCGAATGCCTTGAGGTTTGAAGTGGGGTGAGGTGGAACTCTCCCCTCCGGTGGGTTTGAAATCGGGTTGTGGAGCAATTGCTTGCTTCTGGTTGTTCTGGGCGTTTATCTTGGCGGGACGAGGTCATGAATCGGTTGCCTTTTGAATTGTTGTTTGCATTGAGATACTTGCGTCCCAAACGGACGTTTGTATCCATTATCACGTTGATATCCATCATTGGCGTGGTGCTGGGCGTGGCCGTGTTGATCATTGTGATCAGTGTGATGACCGGATTCGATCTAGAGCTGCGTAATCGCATCATTGGTTTTGAATCGCATATGGTGGTGCGTTCTGTGGGAAGGACTGCCATGCAGGATTACCGTCAGGTGGCGGATTTTGTTCGACAGCAACCGCACGTCAAAGGAGTTTCTCCCTACATCGAAGGACCCATCGTCATTGAAACACAGCATGGCGGGCATTATTCAGAAATTGCGGCTCCGTTTATCCGTGGGGTTGATTCTGAGACATCCGGAGAGGTGAGCGAAATCAAGGATAGTCTGGTCGCCGGAACGTTTGATGCCATCGACGGCAACGGCGTGTTGATCGGAAGTGAGCTGGCCAAACGACTTGGGTTGCAAATCGGGGATCCTGTGGCGGTTTATTCGATTCGACTGTTGCGGGAGGTGCGTGAAGTTCTTAAACAGGATGCTTCGGAACGTCAGTCTGCTCCATTGGCTGATGATTACGTGGTGGAGGGTATCTTTGATATCGGTTACTACGATTATAATGCGAATGGCATGGTTTGTTCGCTCTTCAATGCCCAGGATTTGTTCAGTCTCAATGATGAGGCCCATGGATTGCATGTGATGCTGGATGATCCGGAGCTGGCTCCCATGGTGGAAGCATCGCTTCGTGAAAAGCTGGGGCCGGCATTTCGGGTTTCCACCTGGCTGGAACGTAATGAAACCATCCTAAACGCGCTGGTGGTGGAGAAGAATATGATTCGGTTTCTGCTATTCTTCATCGTGTTGGTGGCGGCATTTGGGATCACCAGTTCGATGATTACCTTCGTCGTTCAAAAGACACGCGAGATCGGCATGTTGAAAGCTTTGGGGGCTTCGTCGCGTCAGGTGGTATGGGTGTTTATGAGTCAGAGTGTGTTTGTTGGGCTGTTTGGGGTGTCTATTGGTCTGGCGCTTGGGGTTCAGGCTGTGAAGTATCGTAATGAGTTTCTGGCATTCATGAACAACACATTCAAATTTTCGTTATTCCCTGAGGATATTTACGGGTTTGCAGAATTACCCGCCATGATTGTGCCTTCGGACCTCTGGATCATTTGCGGGGGAAGTTTGATTATTTGTATTCTGGCCGGGGTTTTCCCTGCCATCAATGCCGGACGCTTGCGTCCTGTGGAGGCTTTGCGGCATGAGTGAAGCTGTTCCCAATGATAACGACTCTTCCGCGATGGCTGAAAAGACCATCCTTCAGGCGGAAGGTTTGACGAAATGCTACACCATCGGACGCAAAAAGATTGAGGTCCTTCATGGAGTGGATATGCAGGTGAAGCAGGGCGAGTTCCTAAGCATCGTGGGCGCGTCTGGATCCGGGAAAAGCACGTTGCTTCATATTCTGGGCGGATTAGATCGTCCGGATGCGGGTGCGTTGGAAGTCGATGGGAGTCATCTGACCCGCTTGGGCGGCCTGGCCTTGTCTCGTTTCCGCAATCGTTCCGTAGGATTTGTCTTCCAGGCCTATCATCTGTTTCCCGAATTGGACGCGCTTGAAAATGTGGCTTTACCGGCCCGTATCGCTCGTAGTCCGGTCAGGGATGTTGAAGCGAAGGCACGGCAGTGGTTAGAGCGGGTGGGGCTTTCCAAGCGCATGGATCATCGTCCCTATGAACTTTCCGGAGGCGAACAACAACGGGTGGCTATTGCGCGATCATTGATCAACGATCCCACTCTGTTGCTGGCTGACGAGCCGACGGGCAATCTGGATTCCGAGACCGGAACCGAAATCATGGACTTGCTCCTGGAGCTCAAGGCCGAATGTCAATTGACTCTCATCATGGCCACGCATGATCAGCACATGGCTGGGCAAACGGATCGGACCCTGCATCTGGTGGATGGTAAGATCGCGTCATAATGTATGCTGCCAGGTAGATTCCCGATTCATCGCATGCGCGTCAGGTTAAATCTAGCAGTTTTTGTACATAGTTGAGGCGGGATCGTTTATCATAATTACAATGGTATTCTAACTGCATTGACAAGGCATCCATTATACGGATTTCCCAAACTTCA
>Ga0255770_10002209_pt1 | contig 17686 bp, 6 predicted proteins | sample 071ome_22_FD_179968 | JGI IMG/M metagenome (GOLD analysis project Ga0255770, IMG submission 179968) | Coastal salt marsh microbial communities from the Groves Creek Marsh, Skidaway Island, Georgia - 071404AT metaG (version 2) | ecosystem: Environmental > Aquatic > Marine > Intertidal zone > Salt... | reverse complement strand
TAGTTACCATGTCAATGCCAGCTAAAGTCCCAAGATTTTTAGCATATTCAGTATTTGGATCCAACCCAGTAAATTCCGTAGTCCAGGTATTAGATGGTGTATTATCATTAGTAACCTCTACAGTTACTGTTTCGGTAGAACATCCCAACGAGTGACACAACGTCAATGTATATGTTCTACTAGCTCCACCACTACCAGCTACAGATTGAGGTAAATTAGTTACCTCAAAAGATCCACTAGTACTTGGATTTGGAACAGAAGCAGAATAAGTACCAGAACTGATTGTGGCACTGGTAATAGTTAGATCAGATGACGCCGACCAACTCAATGTAGTGTTATAATTTGGAATTCCATCTGTGCCGCTAGTTTGTGGATTAGGAGAAGCAGTAAAAGAAGAAATATTAGGTAGATCTACAACTGTTAAAGTAACACTATCACCTGAATCTCCAGCAGGACCTTCGGCAGTAATATCGTATGTTGTAGTATTTTGTGGATTAACTGTGACACTACCAGAAAGACCAGGATTTGTGACACCAGTAACAGCTATATCAGTAATATCACCAGCAGATGTCCAAGAGAGTGTTGCTCCACTACCATTTCTTAAAATAGTTGATGGAGATACACTAATAGAAGTGTTTGGTGGAACAGATACATTATGTGGAGCAATCCAGCGTTCGTTACCAAAAGTGGTATTAACAACTAAGACAAATCCAGCAGCATTACAATCAGAAATAAACTGGTTATAAGAATCTTGGACATCAGCCAAAACAGTAGAACCAGAAGTATCAACTGCTAATGATACGACACTTCCTTCTTCTGCTTGATCTAATCCAGTAATAGTAAACCAATCAGAAGTTGGTGGAACTGTTGACGTTCCATATTTACTATCTAATCTACTAACAGTAATAGGACCAAAAGTAAGAGGATCACTATTCCACGCACTAGGAAGACCTAATTGACTGGTATATGATGGTTGTGGATTTAATAACCAAAATTCTCTATTTGGATATGTACTTCTAAAAGTATTAAAGTCAGAATTTCTATTATTAAGATGAGTGGAAGTATCCGCTTCGTCAACTACAGATATACAAACTACTTTTGCTGCCATATCAGAACTTGATAATGTATTCTACTAAAATGTATGGAGGAGTTGCTTCATCCAACTTGTAAATATTTTCTGTGGTGATAGTAACCGTAGTTTCTAGTCCTAAAGGATCAATTTCAATTTCACCAGTAGCAGGTTCTAACAACTGATAAGTCATTTCATTAGCAGCAGCAATATCAGCACTACTAGGAAATTGAACTTGGTGTGAGTGGGCAACAACAGCAGATGATCCTGTTGGTTGTTGAACCTGAACTAGATTATTAGATCCCTCGTTTTGAGCATCGTTACCACCTAAAGCAGCACCGTCATTACTAACAAAGATAGAATCCGACCAGTTTCCCAAATAACTAAAAACACCAATTGTAGCATCATGTCCATGTGCCTGGAATGCTTGATCGCTAAGGAAAGCATTCAATGTATTTCCATCAGAAGAAATAGTTTTAAACTGAGGATTACCAATGAAACTTTTTGCTGTAAAAGGAACCAGCTCAAAAGTACCGCCGTATGTAATTGTTTGTGTACTACCAACCAAAGATGAGATCTCAACCTCAGAACCTACTCTATATCCCTGAGTAGAATCTGTATTTTCGATCTTGGAATTCAAGAATGTACCAGAAGAAGCAGATCCAGAAATATACTTAGATCCTAAATCAGGTAACGCAAACTCATTGGATGATAGTTCTTGTCCCTCTTTTTGGAATTTACAATTATCTCCTGTCCCTAGAATTTCTGCTAGAACAGGATACTCGGAAGCACTAAGTACAGAACCATCACATCTTAAAAATCCTGCTGGTAAATATGCTCTCCAATTACCAGCGTCAGGAGTATTTCCTGCTGGTAATTGTTGTGGAAAAGGAATGATAGTACCAGCGACACCACCAAACCTAGCTTTTTCGTTAACGTAGTAGCGTGCCATTTAATAAGCCCTGATGAGATTGGTCATTGTGAGTGATGCCACTCTAGTAGTAAATCTGATTTGTAAAGCATTAGGAATATTGTCTGGAGTAACTAGAGGTTGTGCTTTTACCTGTATTTGTTCAGATACATCGAGATTAGTTCCATCATATTGAACAGAAAATGTTCCATCATGATCGTGAGATTCAATAACATCAACACTTCCAAAACTATTTGAGGCAGTATCATTCAAAAAGTCGGTAGCAGCATGATTAAATAACACTGGAAATGGTCCATGATCTACTGCACCAGCATCATTATTATCAATTACTTTCAAGACATTTGCTGTAGCAACTGCTTGAGAAGAATCGGAGAAAGGAACAGTAAATCCAGGATGAAATTCACCTTCTTGCTTCAACCACGCCAATTTTTGACCAGCATCTCCAGTTTTACTGGCAGTTTTGCCAACAGATGTATTGTTAGCAGCATCTCTTAAATTCTTAACACCAACGCTAGCACCAGCATCAAACCAAGATTTTCCAACACCGTGACCAGCTTGTGCTGTACCAGCAGGAATATATCCTTTTAAAGGTAATCCACCACCAACAATAGCGATGGCATATCTACCAGGACCAGCAGTAAATGGAGATGTTTGCATGTTAGTAATTTGGGTTTTATTACTTCCAATATAAACACCTGGGTTAGCACTACAAAATAGTTCTAAAGGAACATTAATTGGGCATCCAATACCAAAAGGTTGTTCTGGTGGACATGGATTACGTCTAGAAGCAAAGTCGGCAAATGTAAAGTCAGGAGTAGCAAATACACAAGCACCGTTTCCTGGTCGATCGTTAGCATCATTATAATTAAGAGTATCGTACAATCCCTCGTGGAAGTGCTGTGCCATGTGATATCTTCCTAGTTTCCTAGGCATAACATACACATCCTTAATACCAAATCCTTTAATAATACTTTGTCCAGTAATAGTACCCTCGAAATAAGAATCTCCAATCTGATTGATAGTAATTGTTAAATCATTTGTCGTCGCTACACCACCATCAGTACTAAAAACATCACCTTCAATTATTAATCGATCTCCAATTTCATAACCTTCTCCTTTCTGTTTTGTTGCTACAGAATACGTACCATCGGTATTAATTACCACCAAGAAAGCAGCGCCCGTTCCAGAACTAGTATCTCCAGAATTTATATTAGTACTAGGTTGAACATCATCACCAGAAACTGTATAAACCTTAGCTGTGTCTACATCGGGAGCAGTTCCAGTGGAAGAAACTGCTACAATAGTACCGTTAGGATCTGGAACATATTCTAAACTAATATCAGTTAAAGCATTTTGTACGTTTGGAGGACCCAAATCTCCTGGTTCAAATCCACCAATAGAATCACCAATATAATCCTTAACAATATTCAAAGCAGCTGGATTATCAATCGGAGACGGAACAGCGCCAGCAACAATGGTCTCTGCTTTTAAATTTACAGTAGTAGAATTAGCTTGAGTTCCTGATGTATGAGTGGGAGCAGTTGTTCCTAATGTGCCAGAAGCAGCTGTTGCGGAAATAAGTTGAACCAAATAATACTTACCACTAGAGACAATAATATCTCCATCATAAACTGTAGCACCAGCACTCCAAGCATCAACATTGCTACCAGAATATAGTCCAAAATATCCTGTAGAAATATCGGCAGCTGCCTTATCATTCATTGGGGGTAAACGGAACGTTCCTGTGTAATTTGGAAATGTTCCTTGAAAACTTGTTCCACCATAAGTGTCTCTAAGTACACGTGCTAAAAGTGGATAATCGCCAGCATTTAGTTCTTGATTATTACACAACAACCATCCTGCTGGAATGTCCGATAGGTCTCCTCCCCATGGTTGCATTGAACCAATAGGGAGGGCTCTTTGTGTTTTTGTTACAGCGTATCCTGGCATTTTTAGATTAGATCTCCATTAACCACCAACCGAGTGCTGAGGATGGAGCACCAGTAGATGTTCCATCGTAGTTCGTGCCGCCAAGATAAATTAAACCAAAGGCAGCATGAGGTGTTTGTACAACCAATTCACCACCATCATAGTCGGTGGAAGATAGATCAGGTGAATTGCCATTTGTATTATCACCTTGAATAGCAACGCCGTCAGGAGCTCTCATTCTTAGAGAGATGTTGTACGTTAGATTACCACCAACATCAACGATTCTAATTACATCACCAACTCCTGGTTCAGATGGTAACTTGATAGTCATATCAGCAGAAGGAGCAACGAAGTAACTAACATTGCTTTCTGCTTGATGTAGTTGAGTACCAGCACCAACAAACTCCCACTTTCTAGCACCCTTAGGTGTAAAGAATCCTTCTTGTTCAGCGAAGTTTATAGAACCATCGCTTTCAACCTCAAAGAGTTCTTCTGGTTCACGTAACTTCAGGAAGGTATATGAAATACCACCAATAGTTTGAGTGCCAGTGCTGTGAGTTGGAGGAGTAGAACCAGAGGTTCCATCAGTATTTACAGTGTATATATTCGTGCTGTAATAGACAGTATCTCCATCAGCATACGAAGTAGATGCTTGCCATTCAGGTGAATCATCAATTTTATTAACCTGGAATTGACCACCATTTAGTTTGATGCTACCATCAAAGTTGTTCATTGCTGAACCTTGGATGTTAACAACACCAGCAAGAGTTAAGTTACCGCTGCTATTGTTAACAAACAGTTTTTGATTACTTGTAACATCACCACTAATTAGGAAGTCACCACCACGTAAGGTAGTATCTCCAGTGTCACCATCAACTCTTAGACGGTCACAATCAGCACCACCAATCCAGAGATCACCACGTGAACAGATATCGCCATCAGCAGAATCAACCGAGAATGTAGTGGTTCCAGAACCATTAGTAATGATTAGTTTCTGTGAATCGTTTGCCGTAGATCCTTCAAGTGTAATTGACTTATTAACTTCAAGATTACCAGTGACAACGGTATCGCCATTGGTTGAATCAACCTCAAATTGAATTACAGGGGTTGTGTCATTACCATCAGTAATTACAAACTTCTGAGGTGAAGTTGTATTGATGTCAGTAATGATAGCAAGTTCAGTGTCGCTGAATCTTAGGATGTCACCAACACCAATAGATCCAGAGAAGTCACCAGTGTTAACATCAGCACTAGTGCCGCTGGTTGCTGTTGGTAAACCATTAACATCTTCAATGTAGCTAACATTTTCAGCAAGGTTGTATCTAACAAGAGGAGTGTTGGCAGGGTGGTCAGCTCTAATGAACTTATAACCACTATTTGGAGTGCCAGCAGGTTGATTAGCAGGAGTTCCTGTGATTAGAGTACCATCCTCATTACGCTGGTTCATACCTCTTCTGACCTTGATCTGAAGTGGAGAGTCAGTACCAATAGCGTTCAGGTTTGTTAGTTCTAGAATCTCAACTAGTTCGCTATACTGTTCACCAACTGGAGCATCACCTTGTGTAGATTCGCCACCAATTAATGAGAGACTCGTGCTAGGTAGAGTAGCAAATGTCCTATCAAGAGTAATAGTAGTGCCTGTGATTGCGGTAATCCTAGCAACTTTATTACTTGGGAAATCCGCGTTGGGAGCGTCTTGACTAGGGTCAAATACTGCTCCATCTGTTTGAATTTCAACAAAGTTATCAGTAAGGTCGCCAGTTAATTGGTTGACCCAAGTAACATCAGTACAGTTAACAAGTTGATTACCAGCAGAAGCACCAGTAGCACTGAATCTAGTTGGATCTTCAATAGCAAGTCTAGAGCGATCGATTAGGATATAAGCACCAGTTTGGAAGTTGACGGTTGTGCTAGGAAGATCGAAGGTTAGATAGTATTCATCGACAGGAGTTCCAACTTTATAGTTAGTAGCATCACCCCATGGTTGATTACCATCGGTAGCAATTGCTCTGTCTACATCCTGTCTAGTAAAGAGGTCAATGTTAGCATCATCAATATCACCTTGATCATGAGCAGGAGCAGTGGTGGAGAATGAACCTCTAGTTACTTGGAACTCACCAGAGTTTAGACCACCAGAGAGTGTTACATCACCCTCCATTCTAGTTGCTGCCTTAACAGTCAAGCTGTTATTGATTTGAGTAAATCCACCATCAGCACCAATGTACAATCTAGAAGCAGAAGTACCAAAATAAACCTTACTTGTAGTCAAGGTGAACATGTTCACCCTTTCTGTATTAGCTTGTAAATTGACTTGTCCAGAACCAGTAGTAAATCCAGTACCGAAGGTTGTGTCACCATCAACCTGAGTAAATCTATTCTTAATCTTGAATACAGAACCCGTATCTAGCGAGTTAGATTCTTTGTTGAATACACCACCAAACTGAAGAACTGAATATCTAGTAGTATCAGTCGAATTATTCTGAATAGTACCGATATTAACTTTAGATTGAATACCAGACGTTCCAGTGTGGATATTCAGTTCACTAGTAAGAGCAAACGTACCGATATTAATCGTCTGATTGCCAGCATTTGTAGAAAGGTTAAATGTCTGTGTATCACTGCTGCCTAGAGCATTACCAAAGTTAATTGTAGTAGCGTCACTAGCAAATGATAATTGAGTTACATTACCCGAAAGTAGCGAGAATGAACTATTTGTACTTGTTAAAGAACCACCATTGACTGCTAAATTCTCTTCGAACAGAGCATTTTCGGTCAATCTCATATCACCAACAACCGTCAAGGTGTGGTTCATGTCGGTTTCTTCGACATTGAGACCTAAACGACCACCAGAGTGAATTCTGGCATTACCATCTGCCTGTAGACCGTTACTTGTAGCAACACGGAGAGTTGCTTCATCATTAGGAGCAGTAGAATCTCCGCCGATGAGTAGAGCATTATCAACATCATTGAATGTTCTATCAGCTAAAGTAGAGTGAACATTGTAATTTGTAGACGTTAATGTTCTGCCGCTAATGAAAGCATTACCAACAACGTCAAGATTTGCTCTTGGAGTTGTAGCAGCAGAGACAAATCCTTCTGTATAATCACTGTGTGCTGTTCTAGCAAGGGTGTTAATACCAAGAGCATATTGACCGTTAACTTCGGTATTTGTTCTAAGTGCTTCAGCACCTAAAACACCAACTTCCTTCCACTTGTTCTCACCAGTAGAAATTACTACGGTATTACCAATGTTTCCGATAGCAGTACCGCCTTGAGTGTCAGCAGAAGCTGTGCTAACGTTAATTGGGGATAGAACTTCAAACCATGATGTATCTTTAGCATAAACAGTTCTAAGACCATTAATGCTAATAAATCTCGTTCCCTCAGTAGTATCGCCAACTCCTTCAATCTTCACAACTGTTTGACCAACAGTAAGATCGGCAGTAGTTTGACCAGACGCCATGTTAAATCTAACTACATTGCCACCCATTGCCATGATATTATCAATGTTGGCAGTGATTGGAGTGTAGAAGTTAGCAAAGATCCAACCAAGTGATCCTGTCTTACCAACTTCAGAACCCTTGAGAAGAACGTCACCAGCAGTTGGAGCGGCGGTGCCATAAGAAACAGAAATACCTAAATTGCTATTTGTTTGATTTGGCGTAGCGTTAGTTGGATTATATGGAGAAGCACCAACGTGAGTTCTGATGCTATAATCCTGACCAGCAAGGGCAGAATTACCTCTTGGGTTCAATCTAAAGATAGCAGAGAATACTTGGTTCTGATGAATAACTACATTACCTTCAGAAGCAATTGTGCTTCTATTCCAAGAAGCACTGTCTAGAGTAACGTCACCGCCAGCAAAAGAGTCAACATTAGAAACAACAGTGAAGGCGTTTGGTTCATCTTCATCAACGTTAATTGTTACTGGATTGTTGAATAGAGCATCGCCATCAACCGTAATTTCCTGCTCAAAAGCAACAGGAAGTTCGAAGGTAGTAACAAGACCGCCAACGTCCTCACCATCATCATCGGATGATAGTAGTTCTGCTCTCTCAAGGAATGTCTCTTCGCCTGTAATAGCGTTGATCTTACGGTTACCGATATAGAGGTCACCGTTGGAGTTTAGACCCGTGTAGAAGACGATACCGCCGTCTTCACGCTTCGCCTGAGCATAGAAGTCCTGAATGTCTTCTAGAACAACTTCCTGACGGAGTGGGAAACCAGTTGAGTAGTTACCAGGACCGAAACCAAGGTATTCAAACGTGTGGTTACCAGATCTAGCAATCGAAGGACGACGTAGTTCGACGTATAGTCGCTGTTCTGTTGGGAATGGAGAATCACCAGCGATAGGAATCAAACGATCTTCTGAACCAGAAGCAGCGTTACCATCTTGAGCTTCAATCTTATTAGTTACATAATCATATCTGCTAAGAGCAGGGTTCTTAATAAGTTCTTCGACAACTTCCTTGGTTGTGCTGTTCTTATAGTCGTTTGTAGTAACAAGACCATGAATGAAGTTATCGGCAGCACAAACAGTAGATGGAGTATCAAGAATTGTTGTATCTCTAGTACCATCTGGACGTACCTGGAACCACAGTGGATCGTTCTTGTAGTCAAGAGGATAAAGTTGACCGATTGGTTGAGAGAACTTGAAGTTACGGAAGTTTGTACCAACACCAGCACCAGTAGGATATGGAGAGATGTTACCCTTAACACAAGTTAGATAGTAAATACCTTCCTGCTGGTTAGGAATACGACGCTTGATCTCTTCAACATCAAAGATATAGAATGTATCTTCAATTTCACCAAGATCAGTAACAGAAGCAATCTCATAAGGATTGTTGTCATCGTCTCTAATGATGTCACCAGGGGTTAAAGTGAAGACGTTGGTTTCCTTATCGCTATAGAGATAATCTTCCTTGAGTGACTTGGACTTAGAGAAGTTAGGTGAACCAACACTATCCTGCTTAGCAAGCAATTTAGCATAAATTATTTCTTGGTTACCGTTAGAGTCAAATACTGGATCGTTGTCAGCATCTAGAACAGGTTGATAAAGAGTTGTAGCAACAACAGGGTTGTACTCAACTGTTTCTCTTTCTTCGTTGTTCTCTTCTAGCTCTTTAAGGATGAGATAGTGATCATCTGTTCCATCAGGGTTGAAGTAACCTTGAACGTAACCAGAACCACTAGCAAATCCGTTCCAGAAAATCTTGTTTAGATCGTTATTTTCTGATGTATTAACTCTAAACTGTCCACTACCAGGACCTTGAGGAGCAGTAATCTTAACGGTGATGAACTGTTCATTTCTTACGGCATCATCGGTGATAGTATGATCGAAAGCAACCAGTTCTAAGTAACCATCATCATTAATTCTAGCAGATTGAACGCTAAACGCTACCTTAGAATCTGTCTTGTCAGAAGTAATCTGCTTGACTGAAGTGCTATTGTAGGGATCATATGTAAAGCTGCTGTTGTAGCTAGGATCGGTAGTTGGAATTCCTAATTGCTGAGATACAGTACCACCAGAAAGTAATGGAATTTGAATTTCAAACAAGGCAGCATTAGGAATACCAGATTGAGCAGGTTTCAGTACGATTCTTTGTGGAACAAGTCGTCTAGTAGAGTCAGTTCTTGCCTTAAGAACAAATCCATTAAGAGGATCACGTACACCATCAGCAAACTTAGGAATGACATAACGTAAACGATAAATTCTATCTAAAGCACTCCTATCATCAGTCAATCTTTCGAAGGTAGTATTCTTAGAACGAGCATCCTTAAGATCTTGACCGATCTGATTCATTCTAGCGATAATATTAGTAGCAGGATCAAAGTCATCAGTTACTTGAATATACCACTGACCTGTAGTTGTTTCTTGATTATCTGGTTGTAAAGCACTATCATCTCTAGTAGGATCAAATAGAACTGGAGATTCACGCTTATTAGCAAAGACATAGAAGTTTTGACCAAATCCATTGCTAAATGTGATGCTAGGAGAACCAGCTACAGCAGCTGCTTTAGTAGCGAATACCGAGAAAGTTTTCTCAGTGACATACCTAGCATAGTAGAACTGATTAGGATTGACAGCAGTTCCACCAGGAAGTTGTGGAAGATCTGAATTTGTACCAAATGTTCTGAAGAAGATTTCCTGTACGTGTTGCTCACTTCCAGGAACATCAAAAATGTGTGGAACATCTGTTTGAATTACATTAGTTTGTCCCGTTGGGAAGTTACAGAGATATTGGTGTAGATTATATGGTTCGTCAAGAACATATTGATACAGGTCAATCTGTACATCGAAATCTACGGACTCGGTTTCGGGCGAGTACATGTAGATACCAGCAGCAGCATTCTCTTTAGTTGTTGCCAGCATCAACTTAGTAGTATTCAAATTAGTGAATACATTTGGATAAGTCGAACCATCCGAGTAATCTTCTGGTTGTGTAGTTCTACCAGGAGCAATTACATAATAAATTGTGTTAGTATCAAATCCTTTTGGAAGGCGAATAACACGCTTGTCTACTGCTTCGGCAGAAACACCATCTCTAACTCTAGGAACTAATCTTACGGGGGTTCCAGTTTCGAAGTAGTGGGGGTTGGAAGATCCACCACCAGTATTAACGGTGAATACAGTTGCTCTGGCAGCGAGATTAGCAGTATCAACTACTGGCTCGACTCTCGTAGCAACAGTAAATGCTGGTTCTGTTTTGGTAATACCAAGTAGATTACCAGGATTTCCAGGAGTACCAATTGACTGAGTAATAATGCCAGTTAAAGTAGTAATAGTGGTTGCTACACCAGCACAATCTGGATTAGGATCTCCAACTGGTTGATACTGACCAGGAAGACCAGAGATATCACCAAGAACACCGAAGTCAGTAACTTGAGTGTATGTATTTTGAACACCAGATTCTTTGGTAACGGTCTGGTTTCTCATTACCTGAATAGCAACATCTCTAGCAGCAGTATATACTTCTACAGACTGAGGTCTTTCTCCATCCAACAATCCAGGTTGTGTGACGTAAATAACACCAGCTTCGTAGATCTTATCGTTACCGCCATACTTGATGTTATATGCCATCGCTTCTAATACATCGACGACATCATCCATACAATCTTGTGGATCTCCAGTTGGAGTTACAAATCCAGGATTGTTGGCAAGCATACGATCATATGCTTCAGCAGCGATGAATTCCTTGTTAGCAAGAATCAAATTGCTAGCATCAACTTCGGTGCCACCAAGAGGTGTTAGACCATTGTTTAGAATTAAGAAGAATTCGGTGAAGTAATCTTGGATAATGGTAGCAACACCAGAACACTCTGGATAACCATCATCTGCTGTAGCAGGCCATGTTGATGTGTCTTGTAAAACAGAACTATCTCTTACAGGATTGATACTGCTGAATCCACCAACCAAAATATCATCACTATCAGCAGTAGTAGTAGTTTGTGGGAACTCGAAATGTAATACAACTCCAGTTGTTGTTCCTGTTAGTGTCTGACTAGCAGTAACAGAGTTACCTAGGTTGACTTGAAGAACACCTTCGGAATCTGTTGATAGAGTAGGAGCAGCGTTTCCAATTTCAATCTTTTCAGAATCAATAACTCTCTTAACATAAACAGGACCACCAATTACGTTAGAAGCACCTGTTAATGGTGTAGCAGTTCCTCTTCTTAGTCTACCATTGGTAAAGTTGGCAGTGAGAGGATCAGCGCCTTCAGCAGTATCAGTATAATCATACTGATTTACAACCATACCAACCAAGATACCTTGAGTATTACCAATATTAAGGATAGAAGAACCATCAGTTGTTTCTACGTCTCTAATAACGTAGTCAAAGTTCCTCATAGCAGCAATACAGAGGTTCTTAACATAATCGTATGCTTCTACAGATTCGTTAAGTTCACCATCGATGTATGATAGCGTACCACCAACATAGTAACCTTCTGCTGCTTGAATAACATTAATGTTACCACCAACTCTTAAGTCTTGAATAACAGCATCTACAATATAACCAATATCTCTTTCACACTTGGAGATGGTAATATCAGTATTAGTTTGTAGTTCTGGATACTTAGTAATAATGTAATTATATGCTTCATTCTGGATGAATGCTTTGTTTGTTTCAATTAAGTTAGAAGCATCCTGGGCATTGTTATTAATAGTAACGCCATCTGGATTTAAAGTTTCTAAAGAAACGGAGTATTGCTTAAATCCAGTTGGAGTTAAGGTTTCCGAATAGATATCGCTACCACCACCCGCTTTAGGCAGTTTGAGATAGATTTTATCATCAGTTAAAGCGCCAAGTCTATAACCATCAATAGAAGTAGCTGGTTTAGTAAATGGTGAATAGACATCATCTCCAGAATAATATAGTTTAGTCTGGTTTCCAGTGATTTTAGTCGCCTGGTTGGAAAGAGGATAGTACTTTAAACTCTCAACATTGAAGGAACTGGTGTCAACCTTCTTAACAGGAACAATGTCAGTAATATAACCACCCTTATCTTGGTTAAAGGAGAATCCTTTGTAACCAACAGAGTGTAGAGATGTGTTACCAAAGTTAGAGTTTGAGTTGGTGATGGACATGTCACCACCTGACTCCATCAAGAAGTGATCGAAGAATCCAACAGCGAAGACCGAAACACACTGGATGAAGGAGTCATCAGAAGCACGGATGTGGAAGTTTCTCCAGTCATCTTTCCAATAAGCATCACCCTTAGTGTGATAAGCAGTGGTTGCAAAAGCATCAGTTAGTGATGCCTGGTTCCAGGTATTGCTGAACTCATCATAGCGGATAAAGGCACGGTCGTCTTTCTGTAGTGAAACACCCGTGTACTGGGCAACAACCATCGACTTGAATCCAGTTGCCTTGGATCCATCTGCCCACATACCACACTGACCCCAGGTGGAACGAATTGAGCAGTTAAAGACGTATGGCGAAGCAGATTCAACAGAGTCAATCTCTGCCTGTACTCTAGCAGAAATATTGACATCGGGAGTTTGATATAGTTGCTCTAGATCTAGACCCAATTGTTGTGGAGTTAGAGCTACTTCATAAACAAATAGTTTTGGATCAGTAGCGTCAATCTCGGTGACTTTAAATGTGCCATTTAGTCCTTCATCTAGACCATTATCGATAACGGCAACATACTGCTCTTTAAAGTATCCATGAGCAGTTTTAGTTGTGACTTGAACTCTTGTTTTACCAGAAGCAGTTTGACCAAGAAGTTTGATACCAGTAATACTTCTCGTATCAGATAAAGGTCCAACAATTCTGTTTTCTTGTGGTAGTTGTAAGAAGTCACCATCATCAATGTCAGTTTGGAACAGAGCAAACGCTCTAGCAACTTTATCATAATAAATTTGAAGATCTGACGTATCAGCATACGTCATGATACAGATCTTATGGTGAGAATACTCAGGAATTGCTAAAGCAGTGTTATTTCCTTTCTGATAGTAAACTTTACCTACACTAGCATTAGTATCATATAGAGGAGAATTGTTCGAAAGATCACCGTCTTTAATAGTAAACTGCCAGAGATAGCAACCACCAGTTAGATTGAAGATTGATGTTCTCTCTTGGGTTCCGTCAGCGGGATCAGGAACGTATAGAGGACGAACGACGGTACGACGAAGGTCATAACCAATAAGAGAGCAACCTCTAGGGACAATAGCGCCACCACTAGGAGCGTTAAATTTGTAGAGAACATTGTCTGGATTACTTAGATCTAGAATTGAATTATCTTGCCACTCTTCTAAAGCTCTGTTATAGTTAAATACTGGAATATCACCACTAACTTGTACATTAGACAAGCTGTTTAGATCACCATCAGCAATAACAGTAGTAGCAATAGAAACTAAAGTATCGATATTTGCCTGAACGTCAATACAAGTGGCAGCATTACCTGATGGGAGGTTTGGAATAGTAGGATCATTTGTTTCATAACCAGCATACTCAGCAGGACCAGAAAGAATACCGAGGTCCTTAGAATACAGTTGGTTGGTGATTGCTTTCTTTATCATGTCACCAGCCTTATTAAAGGCAATGACAGATTGTGATTCTTCACCTAGTAGACCATTACTAATAGGAAGACCATTCTTATCAAAATAAGATTTGACAAAGTTGATTACACTACCATTTCCTCCGTTAGGGAGATCAGCAGCAATAGCATCTACAAGGTAACCAATATCTCTCTTACACTTACTTTCACCAGCTTCAGGAGTAGCAACAGTTTCTTCGGGGAAGTTTTCTAGCGTTCCTTGTGTAAAATAAGTAGAAACAAGAGTAGCAAGAGTGTCGATAGTAGATCTTACACCAGCACAAGAAGCAGCAGATAGATTATCACCAGTAGCAGGATCGGCAGTGATAGTTTCATCCTTGTAACCCAATTGATTGGTTACAGCTGCTTTCATCAAATCTCTAGCGTAATTAAATACGATTAGGGATTGTACTTCTTCACCTTGGAGACCATCATCAATCCAAGCATTTCCAGCAGCATTAAAGTAATTCTGAATATACTTTCTAGTATAACGATTGCCGCCGCCAAGGGAGATATCCAGAGAAATAGCATCTAGATAGTAACCAGTATCACGGAAGCACTTAGATGTGCCAGTTTGAATGCTGCTAGGAGATTCAGCAGGAAGGCTGTTTAGATTTCCTGCCTGTAGTGCCGTGATAACAATAGATGATAGTGTATTGAGGTTTGACTGTACACCAGCACAGACAGGTGATCCAGTGTCAACAGTAATAGTGGTATCTCTATACCACGATGTCATATCTACTACAGAAGACGATCCCCCAATAGCAGCATTGACAGTAACAGATGTAGCATTGATAGCAGCAGCATACATCAGTTGAATAGCGGCATCAAAGGCGACTACAGATTCGTCTACTTCGCCGTCAACACCGTTAGTGATTAAAACACCATTACCGTCAAAATACTGCTGAGTAAAATCTCTAGAATACTTAACACTACCATAGAACATATCTAGAGCGATATGTTCAATAAAATATCCGATGTCACGCTTACACTTTGCTTCAGTAGCAGCAACAGCGGGATATAAAGCGAACATGAAATCCCATGCCGCATTTTGAATATATTCTTTGTTTCTAAGGATTAGACGATAAGCGTCGGCACGTCTATTGAAATCCAGACCTGAAGTAGGAGCAGCAGGATCATCCATTGGGATAACCCAATCTTGACCCCAAGCAGATTCGTCATATTGTACAGAAAGTTCGGCAACAGATCTTGCTTGGATATAATCTCTGTTTTTCTGAATTAGACGATAAGAATCTTGATAACGTGATACAGAGTCAGTTACAGTATCACCAGGAACTACCCAATCAGTTCCCCAAGCAGATTCATCATACTCAATGAGAATTTCAGCAAAAGATCGGTCGATAATCTCTTGACGGTTAGCAACAATTAGGTCTTTTGCGTCGTAATAACGCTGATACTGGTTACCAGCAGATGTTAAAGTTGCTAAACCAGGACGGTTGTCAATATAGTGATCACCAGGCATCAGCATAATGCTGAACTGGTCAAATCTATCAGGAACTGATTCTCCTCCTGAAGCAGGAAGGAACGAGTATCTAGCTACCTCAATGAAGGCTCTCTGGATTGTTTTAAAAGGACGTAGAGGACTATTACCCCTATTGTCTAGTTCATCAGTAGCATTGAAGTCGTCTGGTGATACGTATAAGTATTTTCCAGTCTTACTTGAATACAGGTTATCAAGTCTTGTAAGAGCCATAATAGATTAGCCGACCTAGGGTTTATCTTCTTCTTCAATGTATTTATACACAATGAGAGAGACCCCCCTCGACTTTTTTTACGATTTTTTGGCGGAGAAAATTTTTCGACTTTTATGTAAACAAAATTCGATTTTTGTATGCTGCTTTCTCCTTGATATGTTGTTCCCAACGCCACTTTTGTCTAGGATAATCAAACAAATTCGCTTTATGCTCCCCAAAAGTTCTGACATAATGTAAGAAAACCTGAGTGAATTCTTCACCATCGTAAGGTTCACGCCAGTGTTCTGTTTCGAAACCCCAATATATCACACCTTCACCTGTTTTTAAGTGTACCTCTTCACCATCAATAACAAGTGCCCATTCTTTGTCACCATGTAAGTGTAAAGACACAGAAATTTCACAAGAAGCAAAATCCTTATGTTTTTTTAATACTGCTCCGTTGAGATATGTTCTACCAAAAGCATATGTTGGTACAACATTAACTCCTATCGTATCACTAACAAATTTTGTGTAGTCACACAATAACTGTACATATGGTGTGAAATTGTAGATAGATTGAGATAAAGGTACTTGATCATCACCTTCGGCACCTTTTTCTTCACAATAATCTCTAAAAATTTTATAGTATTCTAAAGCATCGTCTTTGCTCATAAAATTAGGAACAATGACGTATTTTTGGTCTTTTAATTTTTGATATTTTTCAAGATTTTCGTGTATCATAATTTTTCTCTTAATGTCGGTAAGAGGACTTGAACCTCCACGTCATAAAGACACTGGAACCTAAACCCAGCGCGTCTACCAATTCCGCCATACCGACTTAAAAAGGGGCGCTCCTTCTACATGGAGGTCTTTTGTACTCCCCTAGAGCCACAAGTCGGACTTGAACCGACGACCTACGGTTTACAAAACCGTTGCTCTATCCAGCTGAGCTATAGTGGCATTTTTTTGAACTCAAATCTGCCATACTTAGATCCCCAAATTTGATGGTGATCTTTCTGGCAGAATCCGAGGTCTTTCACATAATAGTGGGTAGAAGTTAACTCAATCTCGTTTTGGAGATAAGTGTCTCTTCCATTCCAACTAACATAACAATCACATCCAGACAAACCTCCAACAAATGAAGATCCGTTGAATGTAAGGTTGACATCACAACCTAATTTTAATCGTAGCATGTCTTTGGTCAATTTGTCAAGGTTTTGACGCCCAGCAAATTTTTCTTTACCCTCAATCTCATAATTCAAGATTCGGATAGAATCTCCCTCTAATGTAGGGAGTAACACAAACTGACGATATGGTTTGTTTACCTGATACGTGTATGCTTGTTCCCCATAGAACCACCCATCCCAGATAGGAACATGGGTGACTCTAATCATAGCATACTTTGATGGATTTGAAAATGCTTGAATTTTATTTTCAAAACTTCCAGTTAACCATTCATGTAGGGTTTCAATCATCTTGTGGTAATAGTTGGGGATTATCTACTTCAATTTCGAACATCAAAGGATGACATTCTTCTGACACAAGATATGAAGACCATCTATACAGTTCTTCATCATCCCAGTCACGACCAGTTAATGCTTCTGCCGCTACAGAGGGGTGATCTTGTATAATTTGAGGCAACTCATCAAAAGTATAAGGTATACCTTGAATGAAATACATTCTCACGGTCATACCCATGTAAAAACAGTATTGTTGTGAGAGTTGGTATTTCATGGTGATTTCCACACATAACTATTTATGGGTGAAATAGGGCGAGGGGGACTTGAACCCCCACGAGCTTGATGCTCAACAGATTTTAAGTCTGGTGTGTCTACCGATTCCACCACCGCCCCTTGGGACCCTCATATTATATCACACAAACAGACCTTTGTCAGACATGTGTTGAAGTGTTTCTTTCATGCTGCCAATGTGTTCACGACCAATGGCACACTGAGGATAGGTAGCTTCAGATCCAAATTCAGATATGAACTGGTGCTCTGTAAAATGTTTTCCTAACATGTA
>Ga0255770_10002208_pt1 | contig 17692 bp, 27 predicted proteins | sample 071ome_22_FD_179968 | JGI IMG/M metagenome (GOLD analysis project Ga0255770, IMG submission 179968) | Coastal salt marsh microbial communities from the Groves Creek Marsh, Skidaway Island, Georgia - 071404AT metaG (version 2) | ecosystem: Environmental > Aquatic > Marine > Intertidal zone >... | reverse complement strand
GACCCCAATAAATCTGACACGCTTGAAAACTTGTGTATCAAAGCCCAAATCAATATAGCAATCGACAGTATCGCCATCGACCACTCGCTGAATTGTAGCTCTATACTCATACATTTTTTAAATCACCATTCTTATCTACTGGTTCGTTGTAGTGTGTACAAATAGTATTATCGCACACAAGAGGTGATTTATCGGTTTTTATAGATTTTGCACAATAATTACAAAATATAAATGGTGATTTGTCATGAATCTTCAATATTGTCCTTGGTTGATTAATTTGGTCCTAGGGGGCGTTAACCCCCCAGAGCCTATGCACCTGTCGTATCTCTACGACTTCCCTGTTGGGAACCTTAACCTTTCGGAATCTTTGACATAAATGGAAAAGGTGCGTCTTCCAATGCGTTTTGAATTACAGAAATTATTGCTGATGCTGCTGCAACAAGACCTGCCATAAGCACATCTGCTTCAAACATTCCTGCTTGATTTGCTACAATTACAGCCACAAATGCTTGTGCACCTGTTCTAACTGCTCTAATTCCTGCTGTTCTTACATAATCTGGCATAATTAACTCCTTACAGTATTCTTCTGCCTTTTTTTTCTGATTCAAGAATTTTAACTTGTCCTCTTAAATCAGAAACTTGTAATAATAGTTCATCCCACTTGAGCATATCTTCTATATGTTGATATTTAATAGTTACTTTTTCACCTTTTTCTAAGGCACTAGCAACTTTTGGATATAATTTTTTGTAAGCATCTCCACTAGAACCAACAAAACCGTCTTTACCTTTATCTAAATCTTGTTGACTTTCCCCGACAATGTAACACCCCGAGGTATGCTCATCGGTGTTTCCAGAGTGGATTAATATATACTCGAATCCAGGTACATCTTGTAGCCAAAGCATACCTTTGTGCATTGCACCATATCTAGAGGCATACTTGGTGTGGAAACCACCTACTGTTCTAAACTTTATTTCGTATTCTCCCTCTGGAATACAGGTCTCATGCATGACCTTAACATCTCTATATTCGTCTTCCAATCCATAGCATTCAAAAACACCATCTACAAATAAAAGGGAATTGGTGGCATCTTTGCCAAATTGAAATCGAACTACATCTAACTTCATATCAACATTTTAGCTTTCTTTTTTTAAAAGAGTGGTTTTCCATTTTCCAGCTAAATCAAACAATAAAAGCCAATCATAGCCTAATCCAGGGTCTTTTCTTTTAATTCTATCAAATTCATAGTGTGAAATAAAACCTTTCATACCTGAATTCCACTCATTTGGAGTCAATTTTCTAAAAGGAATATCATAATCAATAACTTTTTGTGCTATCCACTGTGCACAATTATTAATAATTTTATGTTCTTTTCCAGAATTTTTACCCCAATCGTCAGCTTTGTAACATAATTCAACTCCTAAAGACATTGAATTTTCATTATCAGTATGAAAAGCAGTAAAATCGTCTGGTAACATTTCTATTACTTGTTGGTCATCTACTAAGACGTGAACAGAAGATTTTCTGTTACTTTTTGAGTAATAACTTGCTACTTCGCTAGCTACTGTTGATTCTGCTGTATGAAATACAAATCCTCTAATTTTTTCTAATCTTTTTGGATAATACCAACCCTGTTTTCCATTTTCAGTCCTAATCGCATTAGGATTTTCATTATCTAATAAGTAATAGCTCATAAAACCTCTAGATTTTGAAACGGTATTTTTTCTTTTACATCTGAAACAGTAAAAGTCAAAGTACCAGAATAACTTTTTTTACCACTAATGTTTTCGAACCAATCAGAACCACCATCGACCGTTGGACATTGTATAAGACAACGACGACCTTCATTAATAACAAATAAATGATGAAAGTGACCAGATATCAAAATATCTGCATCTGCCATGTCTGTCATTCCAAATGCTTGACCCGATAACCAATTTACAGCTTTTTGGTGAGAGTACCTACCACCAGTTCTAAACTGATGACCATGTGCAAGACCTACAATCTTACCTGATACATTTAATGTCATCCATAAATCATTATCAGGGATTACGAAGTTTACATGGTCATAAGCTTCATTCTCTGCAAGTATTTCTTGTGCTTCGTCAAATAACGACACATCAAAATTATCACCAAAGCTAGTAAAGCTTTTACCTTTTTGGTTTCTGTTTTCTCCATGATTACCTGGTACACAAGCAACTACAACATTGTCAAAATACTTAGCCCATTCTTTAAGAGCTTTAACAATTAATCTACGAGCAATCATTTTTTGACGACGCAAATCATATTCGACTGAATAGGTTTGCATATCGTAATGCCCTTCGCAGTTTTCGACCATGTCACCTAAAGAAAATACATACAAAGAGCCTAATTCAACTCCTTGTTTTCTTAAAGTTTTAATTCTGTCGACTACGCTAGGTATCATTGTTTCTATTCTTTCAACAATACCTTTAGTACCATCTCCATCACGTTTTCCCATTTGCCAGTCAGAAAGACAGACAATCATACTAGATGGTCCAGTTGTTACTGCTGCTGACTTAGGTTTTGAATTTTTAATTTCTTTTAATAATGCTTTATAATCAAAATCTCTTTCATTAATAACATTTCTAGAAATTATTTTCGCTTTATAATAAAAGAAAGTATCTTTACCATTAGCAGTATTTGAATCCCAACTTCTTATTTCGAATGGTTCTATAATTTCAAACTGCTCTGGGTCAAAACCTAAATCTCTTAGGTATACATCCCATTTATGGTCAGCAGGGTTACCTGCTTTCTTTTGAGGCTTAGATATGATTTCTTTTTTAGCAGTATTTAATCCAGGCTCCCAACCTTTTGGATGTTCCTGCCTTTTCCTTTTAGCGTTTTCTATGCTACGAAAATTCTTAGCATAACTGTCTAAATTACTCATTTAAAGACGCTGCCAAAGCTTTTCTAATGGTCGCATCTGTTAAAGGACAACCTTTTTCTTGATTTAACCATCTACTAATAACACTAGCTGGAATTCCACTTTTATAACCATCAACGGCTTCTGCCCATGCTTTCGCATTTGCATCATTTTTTTCTCTCCAAGGTGTGTACCCTGTTTTTACTCTATCTTGTTCTGCGAACTTCGATAAGTCTGACATTTTTGCCCCCTGTCTTATTCTTCTTCAGATTTAGGTTCTTGTTTTGGTGCTAAAGATTGTACAATTGCTTTAAGTTGAGAATTTTCAACTTCTTTAGCAGCTACTTTAGAGCCCAAATCTTTTATCATCATGTCCATTTGCTTAACTTGTGCATTTAGACCATTAGCAATTTCAACTAATTGCTCAGTTGTTAATTGTTGTTTTTGTGATTCTGCCATTATCACCTCCAATCAATATATTACACGATATATAAATAAAGTGAGTATTTAAATATTTGTAAAGATGATTATTTAGGAAACTTTTTAGCTATCTTTAGATACAGATTAACCAAATCATCTGCATCTTGTACTAGGTTTATTCCGTTAATCCTCATATAGTTAAATTGTTTTAATACTATTTCTCTGATGTCATCATGGTCTATTAGTTCCTCAATAACATGACTTCTTTTTGTTCCTTCTGGGAAATTGTTTAGCTTTTCTTCCATGCTATTATTCTATAGTAAGATGAATAAACCAATGGTATTTATACAAATAGCATCTTTAGATGATTCAGAACTATCCCATACTATTGAAGACGCAATATATAAAGCAAAATATCCTGAGAGATTAGTGTTTGGTGTTTATTTACACTATAAAACTGATGTAGCAAAGCAAGAATTGTTAGATTACGCTGATAGGCTTAGTTCTCGCTCAACCTTTAGATTAGAGCTAGAAACGTTTAATAAGGCTCATTTAGGTGTAGGTAGAGCAAGATATAAGGCTAATTCTATGTATAACGGCGAAGATTATGTACTACAGATAGACGCACATTCGTGGTTTCAATTACATTGGGATGAACTCTTAATAGATTTATTAAAGGGTTGTAGTGATAAAACAATACTTACTGGTATTGCACCACCATATATATCTAAAAATGGTATCAGAAAAGCATTAGAGCCTGGTTTTCTATATCCAAAATGGAACAGTAAGAAAGAACCTGTAGATTGGTTAAAGAATTGGGAACCATATAGAACAAATAGTGAGTTTCACTTAGTTGCTAGTAAGTTTTCTGCTTGTTTTGCTTTTGGTGATAGTAGTTGGGGTGGTAGGGGAGTGGATAAAAACTCTATATTTTGGAGTGAAGAACCTATACAAACTTACAATTTAGAAAAAGAAGGATTTACGTTGTTAGTTCCATCAGTAAGTTATCCATTAATATGTCATTTATATGAAAAAGACATTGAAGGAGAAGGTGGTAAGAGAGCTGGTATTTCTAGTTATGTAACTAAAGAAGAGTTTGATGAATTAATGGAGAAAGATAAACAATACTATCAGTCACTTTTTAAAACAACAACATCTTTAACGTCCCAAGAAAATACTAATTGAAAGTCATATTTATTAAGAGGATACATAGTGTGATTAAGTGGTCTATATTCACCTATTTTTATATCTGTTTCTTCTGTCTGGTTGGAACCATTGCAAACCAATATATATTTAAAATTTCTTTCTTTAATTAAAAAATCTAACATTTCTACAATGCTTTTATTATCCCAATGTTGAAATACGTCTTTAATTATATATAAGTCTGTATCTGGTAACTCGTCTCTGAATTTAAAGAAATCATAACTTTGAAAAGAGTATGGATACTTATTGTTAAGGTAATCAATCATTTCTTCATATACATCTATTCCTACATAATTAACATCTAAATCTTTATATATATGCTCACCAAAGTTAAAATCTCCACAACCTAAATCAACTATTTTCTTTATATTGTTATCAGTTATGAATTTTTTTAAAAAAGGTACGTAAGTTAAAATGTTATATCCAGTATCACTACCTTGACCACTAGAACCAGAGTAATTGGGATTGTCGTTATCTCCCCAAATACTTTCTTTATAAATCTGTGTGAATATTTTTCTCACGGCAACCACACTCACACTTATCGTAATTATCTACGTGATATTTATTATCGCTCGTTGTGCTCGTTGGAGCTCTATCTACTAAATTACTTTTTTTAATTAATTGATATTCTAATCTTTTATTATTCGTCATAAAAAATACACTCTCCAGGACATTCTTCTGCTGCTTCCTTAACTAATTCCATTTTATTTATAGGAACAACAGCACGTCCTTCAGCACCTTGTGGGTTTCCATCTATAGCACTATAAACTTTTTCATAGTCTTGTACGTAAGCAAGACCATCATTTTTCATTACAAATACTTCAGGACATATTTCTGCACATAATCCATCACCTGTGCATAAATCTTGGTCTATCCAAACTTTCACTTTTTTCTCCTAATGTTTTTGTAATAACGACCAGCAAATCTTGTATTAAGTTTCCACCTAGTCTCTTTAAGTTTAGCAAGAACATCTTCGTGCTCTAGCATTTCTATTTTCCATTCTTCTCTTTTAATTGGGTAATAATAAAATAAAGGTTCACCCTGTCTAATTAGTAACTCTCTTTTATCAGAAGTAATTATTAATTGTGGGTTTAAATCATGATATTGGTCTGAATCTAATATACCCCATGCAAAATACCAATCTGGATTATGATGCCAAAGTAAAGGAATTTGCATAATACTCCAACCTGGTGGAGTTATAGCCATTAAAGGATATTTAATTTTAAATACTCCTTTTATCTTTTTGTCTGGATAATAGTCTTTAAATTGAAAATCGGAGTGATATTCGAGTTCTATTATGTTTTGAGGAGTTCTCCATTCCCATTCATTATGAGTTATGTTTATGTATATATCAGATGGTGCAGGAATAACAATTCCATATTTATATATATCTCTAAAGCTAGGACATCTTTTAACAGTAGATGAATCTAATTGTCTTAGTAGTTCTTGATTTGGGTCACCATGTGTCATGTGATTAGGCATATCTTTTAACCATTGAGGTATAAAGTTACTTGCAGGTTGAGGTAGTATTTCATCAAAACCTACAAAATCATCTCTTACAGGTCCAAATTTGATTACTTCCATTTTTTCCTGTTCTTTCTGGTTAAGTCTCTGTAGCCATTAGTCATTAAACTTCTAAGCCTAAAAGACTCATCAGTGTTGTTTTGATAATCTTTCTGAGAAAATTCCTCAACTATATGCTTATGCTTTTCACGTTTAAAAGGTATTACATGTAAGAAAGCAGAACCTCTTTTCAGTATTCTGTCACCTTCTGAATGCCATATACTTGGAAAATTAACTTGATGAAAACTATCTGTTTCGACTATTCCAGGGAATAAAGTGTAGTCATCATTGGGGTGAAGTAATGGTGGAAGGAATAACGTACTCCAACCTGGTGGTGTGTAAAAAAACCATGGACTTGTGAACTTTACTGCATTCTTATAATCATTTCTTTTAAATGGATAAGTTTTAACTTGTTCGTTGTTATGAAATTCTATAGTACTTCCAATACCTTGGTCATGATTAGTTTCAAAATGAAACTCTTGTCCATATCTTTGTATAAATATATCAGACCATAAAGGAATTATGTAACCCTCAGTAAAATAATCAACTACAGCAGGACACTTCTTAATTGTATGTGATGACCAAGATTTTACTATTGGACCCAACACAGGAAATGGTTTATGGTCAGGTCTAGGTAAATCCATAGCTAAATTTTGAAACCACTCAGGTATCATTTGACTTGCAGGAACAGGTGGCATTAAATCTACTAATGCAGGTATTTGAGTTTTAAAAGTTATATTTTTTGCTTTTATTGATTTCACATTACACCTCGTGAGTTTTCATCATACTTACCTTTAAAAAACCAATGAGTAGGTTCAACAAAATGTGCAAATATTTGTCCCACTTCATTTGTTTCTGGGTCTGGAAAGTCTTCACGCCAATGTTCTTGGTCTTCACCATAAAATGCCAATGCTTGATTTTCTTTTAAAAAGTATTCTTTACCTTCTACCCATATAGACCATGGAGTATTTTGATATAAGCAAATATCTAAAGTGTATGTGCAAGCATTATTATCTTTGTGCTTTAACAAACTAGCTTTAGGTGTCTCATAATGAGCAAACATAGAATAGCTAGGTTCTAATGTTTTACTATCAAATATTTCTCTTGCTAAATCTCTTAATCTTTGTGTGTAAGTTCTTAAAGTTAGCCATTCAAAATCATTTATTCCATAACGTCCAAACTCTTCTGTCCATGGAAATTTTTTAGCTTGTCTTCTAAGCATATCTCTAACACGTGTAAATACACGCTCAGGAAATACATCATCTATTATTTTTACTTCGAGAACCATTTTTTCTTAGGCATAACTTTCTTAGGTCTTCTCTCTAATGCAAGAGGATAGAGCATATTTGTGTCTCTTCTATTTACAGATGATTGACTTATCTGATTCCACTGTTTACTGAATGTTTCGTTCCATTCAACATATTTAATTTTTACAGGTTTACTGAACAACAAGTTAAACATTACTGTATCGTGATGTAGTTCTGCTGTTAGGTTGTTCATATCAGTCCACTCAAATGCCCAAGATAAACCACGTGACCAACCATAAATAGGCATAAATCCTGGAATAGTAGATATAGGTAAATTCTTACCTGTATTTCTATCTGAAGGAATAACATCCATCCATACTTCTGGGTCATCAGTAAATAACATAATAGGTAAAGATATTTGCATTACAGGTTTGTCAGGAAATCCCCATGCTTCTTTTTCTTCCATAATAATATCGTGAAAAGGACCATGATGTTTTACTGCACCATAGTAATGAGCATTATGACTCCAACCAGCAAATCTATCTACTTCATCAGCAAATTTATTCTTAGTTAGATTTACCTTTACGTGTGACCATGGAAAGTAAACTTCATACATTCTATTACGCATAAATTGTGTAGATACACAACCATTAGGTGCCTTAATAAATTTATTAGGAGTTAAATAATTAATAGGTGGTGTAGAATAATTCTCTTCATTTTCTTTCATACCCCAAACAGTATTTGCTCTAGGTAAAGTAAAAGCAACTTCTGGTAATTCTCTATTTAATGTACTTAGTTTTTTACTCCACATATCAGTAAGTCTTGGTATTTTAACTCTATAGTTATGTGGTACTGGACATTTACTCATCAATTATCCCTTCTTCTTTCCATCTTTTTTTATTTTGTTGAGTGAGCCAACGATACCAACCATTTTGTCTAGTACGTTCACCTGCTCTACTTTTAGCGTAATATTCTCTTTCGTCGTCGTCCATTTTACGTGATTCAAACTCTGACATATCCCAACCACTTCTTTTAAATGGAATTACTTGTATTAAAGGCATTCCTTGTCTAAAGGTTCTTTCACCTGTACCGTGATATAAAAAAGGTATGTTCATTTGATGATAACTATCTGTTTCAACAACACTAGGTAATATCTCTATTTCCCAAACTCTGTGATACCAAGGTTGCATTATTAATACAGACCAACCAGGTGGAGTAATGATATCCCATGGATTAGCAAACTTTAATGCAGTGTCAAAAGATGTTGGAGGGAATGGCATATTACCAATAGACTCTGGTGCATGATATGTAATTGTTTCCTCAAATGCATGCTTGTTATACCAATTAAATCCATGTTCCTTAGTATGACTTATTTTTAAATCTAGCCACAGGGGAATAATGTAACCACTAAACATAATGTCTTTTATAGTTGGGCATTTTTTAGCAGAGTTATCTTTATAAGGAACAGTATTCCAAGAGTCGTCATTAGGACGCATCTCAGTCCATTCTCTTTGTAGATGTTTGTACCAAGATGGTTCAAATTCTTTAGCTGGTCTAGGAGGTGCTAAGTCAACATATTCTGGACTTGCAGTCAAAAACTGTATTTTATCATCGCCTACCTTATGCTTTTTTACTTCGAGAAGTCGGCTATATTCTTTTGTCCCCCACCATTTCTTCATTTTACTCCAATAGTAAGTCTGCTACTCCTACGCCTTTAAGACTATCATCAGGATAAGTTCCATCAAACATTGTTTTAAATGTTATAGAATCATCTTGTTCCCAGTGAATTATTTTTACTGTTTTATTTAAATCTAGTAATTTTTGATGTGCTACATCTACATCATCAAACAAATCTGGTATCCATTTAATAATTATTTTCATATTTGGATTATTAGCTATTGTATCTACTGCACCATCAAGAACATCAAACTCTTTACCATTTGCATATACAAGCATTAAGTCAAGAGTTAAATCTAAACTATCTACAGTAATCATATCTACTTCTTCAGAGCTATCTCCAAAGTTTGTATCTATAAGACCACCAGATTTATTATCTTCGTTGTAATAGATAGTTGCTGTACCACTAGAAGAGCCACATACTTTATTTATACAAGTGCCTTCTACATTACCTTCTAGTAATGCAAACCTTGATGATATAGGCTCTACAGACGTTACAGTACAACCAGCATCCTCTAATTGTTTAGTTGATAATCCGAAACCTGCACCAACAACTAAAGCATTACTAAATGATTCTGCGTTATTAAATAAATAAAATTCTAATGAAGGGTTTATATGACCAAATTCTTCTGCTTTTGATTCATATATATCACTATTATCGTAGTCACAAACTACACCAGCTCTAAAGTTTTTTCTTACTATAGCCAATTTACATCAACCTCATCTACATGTCTTTGGGAAGGAAATTCTATTCCTCCATTAGTATAGTTCCCTAAAGCGAAATGATAGTTATTAGGTTCAGCGAAGTTAAAATATAAACCTATTGATATAGAGCCATTGTTATTTCTATAGTGCTCAAATTCAGAACCATTGTAAGCTATAGCTTCTTCATTGTCTAAAACTATTTTTTCATTTTTATATATAATTTCTAAAGGAGTTTCACTAAAGTAATTATACATAATTGTGTATTCAACAGGACCATCGTCAAAATGTTTTCTAATGTCTGTTGTATCTTCATACCAATTTATAGTTGAAAATGTTGGTAGTATATTATGTACTGCAAAAATATCTCTAGCTTTATCTATTAAAGACACATGTAACATATCTAATTCTTTACACATTTTTACTCTAGATGTTCTAAAGGGTGACTCTAACCAAGTGCCATCATCGTTATGTGGAGTCTCATTATCTAACCAATACCTAACTTCTTCAAGTTGATTACCTTTAAATAGTTCTTTTATTATTACAGCGTCCATTACATACCTTCTGGTCTATACATATTTGGCATTCCGTCTAAATCTATTCTATGACCTAGCCAAGTTACAATTGCATATTTTGTACCACTAACAACAGGCATAGCTTGATGTGTGTAAGCATAATTACTTGGAAATAGAACTAAAGATGGTTTTTCAGGTTTTATATTTTCATCAAAGTAATGAAAGTATGTTCCTCCACCTTCATATTCATGTGGGTTTAAAAGTATTAAAGCTGATAAATATCTTGGAATATGTGGTGCATAATCAGAGTGTCCTTTGTAAGATTGACCACTTTGATACCTTAACATTGTATATCCTTCGTCAAACATAATAGGAAACTCGTATTTATTAGTATATTCATTGACAAACTTTTGCATTTTTGTTCCTAATAATTCATGTATTTTACGAAAATCATCTACATGGTGAAATAGATTTTGTTCTTTAGCTTTTCTAATTATTCTTGATTCATCAGGCTCAAAAGCTATTGAAGATATATTAATCAATTTATTAGACCTAATATCTCCACCTTTATGACCTTTACCTATAGAAGCATCTTCAAATCCAAAAGGAACTTCTGATTTATCAGCATCTTCTACAGATTTTATAATATTTTGACATTGTTCATCTGTTAAGAAATCATCATATATTTCGACAACTCCCATTGTTTTTTTCATCTAAGCTCTCTCCTTTTTAATTCAGAAATCTGTGAACCATTGTTATAACTATCCATATCATAGTTACTACTACATGATACCAGAAATGCAGCTTTTCTACCGTTTAATAATGGAGTAGTCGCATGACTATACATATAATTGCTAGGCATTACAACTACACTTCCAGCTGGTGGTTTGTAAGGTTCATAGTCTTTAAAATGTCTAAAAACTAAAGCACCACCATCAAAATCATCATTTAAATAAGTTAATATTGTAATTCTCCTAAAGAATGGGTTTATATAGTATTTATTAGTTTTAGGATTTCTAACTGCATGATTATCACTATGAAAATCCATTTTCCTAGGTGGTTTATATGTTATATATTGCCAATTTTCCATCCAATTTATTTCTTTATCTAATTCTGTATAAACATCTATATATTGAGCTACTTTGTTTAATGTGTTCAATCTTACGTGTTTAAAGAAAGTTTTAGCTAAATCTGTTGTAAATTCAAGCTCTGGATTAAACCTAATAGGACCATCATGAGAAAATACTGTTTTAACAGAATCGTTTCTATTAACATCTTCTTGTGTAATAGTAGGAACCCAATTATCTACATCTTTATTCATTAGGTCTATTACACCTTCAGGTATTGTGAGACAATTTTCCCAAGACATAACGCCTGGTAATACTGTTTTAGGAGTTCCTGCTTCCCATAAATTATTCTTCTTCATCTAGATAATAAATTGATATTTCTGAAGTATCAACTTCCTCCCCATCACATTTAATTACTAAGTCATACCAACCTATATCTAAAGCAACGTGGTCAGTATGAAACAATTGTCCATTAAACTGAAGAAACCAAGTATGAATTTTTTCATGTGGTTCTGATGGTCTATCTAAATTCTTTTTCCAAACTTCACAAGTATATTGAGGTAATTCACTTCTATCAGCAAAATCATCTACATAACCTACTTGAAAATATTGGTTTTTAGCTTGATTTCTAGGTGATATTATATGTTTAAATTCTGGAATATCGACAAATTGAGGTACATCAGGGTTATCTATATATTCTTCGATATTAGGTGATAAGCCAGTGTGTACTTCGTTTGTTTTTAGATGCCATTCACCTTTATGTGATTCAACAGATTCACCTTTTGGTATATAATATATTTTTCGCATCTTTCCTCCCAGATTTTAAATTAGGCTAATGCGTTTAAGTTGTCAATGCATTCTTTTAGATAGTCAATGGTTGCATGGAATGTTAAACCTTTTCCATCTTTATAACCATCTACATCAGCTAAGAAAGCATCTTCATCAAAAGCATCAACATCTTCGCCAAGTTTAAAAAGTGAGTTAGCAACAGCTTTTTCAAGCATTGCCTTTGCGTCATCTTTTTCAGCTTGTAATGCAGCTGCATCAATTGATAATTGCATGTCTTCTCCTATTGTAAAAGATTTGTCCCTCAAGTGTAGCATGACCCAAGCGTTGACATCGGTATTTAAGTTACCAGCTTGGTCAACTTTAAATTTTGCTTCATTAGGAATTTCAAATCCATAGTATTTTGTCTTAGAGTAATAAATTTTTAAATTTTCTGATTCTGAAAACTCTCCTGGTTGTCCATGTTCAATATCTACAGAATCGTGCATTATGTCATCATTTTCATTAAGAGATGTTACTACACCTACAAATTGAGGTAAAAGTGTTGTATACGAACTATCTTCATATAAATATCCATTTGTATTTTTTACATAAAATTCTGTATAAGGATTTAAGTTTGTATCTATTTGCCAAATATAACCAGTTTCTATATGAAATAAACATAACGAAGAATGTGCTAAATTACCTGCATCTTCGCAATAGCTACCATCATAATCAAAAGTCATATCTTTTGATTTAATGTAGAAACTAAATTTTTTAGAATTATTTGTTTCTATATCTACATAACCAAGATTATCTTCGACTGTAAAAGATTTTTTTATTCTTGGATAATAAGGGAATACTAAATCTCCCGTGTAATCAGGGAAAAGGTTTGTTATATCATCACCTTCTACTTCACCAGGAAAATAATATAAATTCCAATCAGCGTAGTTTGAGTCTTCCCTACTGTAGTAGATTCTTACAGTAGCCATATTAAACCTTAAATGTCTTTACAGTACCGTCTGCGTATCCTGTGACATCTGTTAAAACACCAGTAAGTGGTATATCTTGTGAAACTACAAATATAACTCCACCACCAGTAGTTGTTTCACCACTAGCTGCTATAGTTCCATATCCACCTAGTTTTCTAGCACATAGAACAACTATTCCTCCACCATAATTAACAGAGTCTCCTGCACCTGCTTGTAAAGCACTAGGTGTTGTTTGTCCAGCATTTACAATTACTGCATTTACAGCAATGTCTGGGTGATTAAAGTATTCTGCACCTTCATCTGGTGCTGTTGCTGTATATCCATTACCATTACCGCCTAATGAATCTGTAGTGTTTGTTAATCCACCACCATTAAGTGTTCCTGATGTTGAAACTCCACCAACTCTACCAATAATCGTATCTGATTGATTAGCTGATGTTGGTGCTAAAGCACATAAATTTCTTACAAATACTCTATATCCAGCAGTATCTAATGTGATACCTGGATTAATTGTTAAGTTGTTGTAATGCATATCTCTAGTTAAAGAGGTGTTAGATGATATTGTTACATTACCGTCCATTCCAGAACCATAAATGCTATCAGGGATAACATCAAATGTTTCATAATCTGTAGGTATTGCTGCATTACCATATTCTATAATTGGCATATTAAGCTCCTGGGTCCGTGTCGTCTGCGTTTATATTGTAAACTGTTACTACTGTTCCTGCACTAGCTGAGCCTGAACCACCTGTTCCAGCAGCGGCAGCAAGTGTCAATCCTGAAGGTAATGGTTTAGTTCCTGTAACAAACACTACAGTACCTCCACCAGCATTATATCCGTCTGTTGCTGTTCCTCCAGAACCACCTGCACCACCTGGGTGATATAAGGTAGGGTTAGTCTCATTATTACTAGGATTTGTATCATTGTTACTAGGATTAGAAGCATTGTTGTTTCCTGAGTTTGAAGCATTATTATTACCATAGTTTGTACCATAGTTAGTTGGGTTTGAACCACTATTACTACCATAATTAGTTGCGTTTGAACCATAGTTAGTACTAGAACCATAATTGGTAAAAGGATGCCAGTGTGCATAGTGATAATGATAATTACCACCTGGTATGTTGTTTATTGAGTAAGCATGCCAGTGGTAATGTGTGTGAGGATTAGAACCACTGTAAGAATAGTTATTAGTATATGAATAGTTATTACCAGGATAAGAATACCCATAAGAGTAGTTATTACCAGGGTATGAATAGCCATAAGAGTACCCATAAGAATACCCATAGCTATAACCATACGAGTAATTGTTACCTGCATATGAATAGTTGTTACCTGCATAAGAATAATTGTTACCAGGTGTTGAAGCATCAGGTGCAGGAGCACCATCAGTTCCCTGTGTAGCAGTTGTAGCATCATCACCGTCAGCTCTAACTGTTCCGTCACCAGATACAGTTTTAGCTACGACAATAACAACTCCACCACCTACAGCACCAGTACCAGCTGTAGCAGCGTTTCCTGAAGCACCTTTACCACCAGCGGCACCAACAGTATTTCTATCAGCCCAGTTACTGTCTGAACCAGGAGTACCATCTGTTGCGTTAGCAGTAATAGCACCATCTGATGCACCAGAACCACCACCAATAAATTTATAAGAACCTGAATCTACGTCAAATGCTTTACCAGCTATAGCAACTGATAAGTTAAACATTTCATTTTCACCCGAAAAGAATGTAGCACCAGCACCATGAGAACCACCTTGTTCACTTGATGCACCACCTAATGTATCTGTTGCTGATGTACCTTTAGCAAAACCACCTTTAAGTGTTCCTGCTGATGTTTTACTTGTAAATCTACCTATTTTTGAAGTTGAATCTGTAAATGTCAAAGTATCACGAACGAATACTCTATAACCATTTGTATCTAATGTAACACCAGAATTAATAGTTAAATTGTCGTAATACATGTCTCTGGATAAACTTGTGTTTGCAGTTAAGGTTACGTTACCATCTTGACCAAATCCGTAGATTTCGTCACCACCCAGTCTATCCAGAAATACTGGTTCTGGAATCTGAGCTTCTGACATTAGCTAACCTCTACGCCTGAAACATGTATATTAACAGAGCTTGCTGCTGAACATAATGCGGCAACTGAAGCATTAGCAGGTATAACCATAGCTAAATCAATAACTGTAGTTGAGTTTGCTTGAACAGTTATATCACCAAAAATGATATGTTGGTCACCAGTTGTATCCCCTGAAGGGATAACTTTGATTTCAACTGTTCTATCAGTTGCTGTATAGTTCGCAAGCATAATGTTTTTAATAATGCACTTGTTACTATTACTGAAAACTTCTGTTTCAGATGTTGTAAGTGCAGTTACTTCTGCAAGTTCTGCTGCTGTATATACTGCCATGTATTCTCCTTATAATCCCATCCACTGTAAAGCTTCAGTTGTGTGAAGTTGTTGTGCCTTCACTTTAACCATAGCTGCAGCGGAATTGTCGTATAACATTACTAAATCGTTGTCTTCGTCTACATCTATTGATGTGCCGTCTGTAAGTCTTGTTGCGTCTATATTTAAATCTACTGTTCCTGAACCAGCACCACCTGAAATACCAGAAAGTGCGTCTGTTGTAACACCTACTATGTCACCAATATCCATTGATAACCAAGTAGAACCAGATGTATAAACTTGAAGTCTGTCCTCTGTTGTATTGTATATAACCATACCAACATTAGGACTTGTGATATTTCCTCTTTCAGTTGTTGTATAACTAGGAATTAATGGTCCACCATCTGTAGAACCATCTGCAAATTCTGCTAATCCATTACTATCGCCACCTGATGTAGTAGCTACTCTTAATAAATATTGTCTTGTTGCCATTATTTAGTACCTTCTCCTAGTTTGAAATAATTCTCTGGGTCATATTTGCTGTTTACAAATTCTCCTAGGGACTTTTCAATCATATTATAATCTAACTCTTCTTCTGATGTGTCTTTTAACATTGGAATACATTGAATAAACCATACGCTAGCCCAACCTAGACCAAAACCTGCTAAAAATGATACAAATACTTCCATTATGTATCTCCTAGTCTTGTAAATGTTACAAAAGTTCTATTTTGGTTGGAGTCTCCTTCTATTTCGCCACTGTTATTGTAATATTGAAATTTGACCTTATGATTTGTTAAATCTGTTATATCTAGTACTGCTGCTGTATATGCAGTGTCTCCATTACCACCTTCTTGAGTTATAGCTCTTGCTATAGGTGCTTCAGTGCTGAAATTATCATCTGAAGTCATAATGTATAATATATGATGTGCAGAGCCAGCAGTACCATTTTGACCTTTAACTACTGCTTCTACTTTATAAAAACCTGTTTTACTAAATGTAAATATACCAGAAGATTCTGATACATTATTACCAAAGTTTGCTTGTAATGTACTGTCTGGTACTTCCCAACCAGAAGTTATATCTGTACCAGCACCAGTAGCAGTTTGATTTGCAGTTAATCTAAACTGTTGAACGCTAAATTCTACACCATTTGAATAACCAGCTAAGTCTTTACCATTTGCTTTGACTTCACCTGTGCTTTCAATAATAAGTCTTTCAGTTCCAGCAGTAGCCATCTTAATTGTGTCATCATCAGTAGTATCTTCTACTTTAATGTAAGTATCTGTGTCGCCATCTCTAAATGTTGTTGCAGAGTTTGAAGTTCCTACTACTTGTATTGGGTCGTTAGTACCATCAGCAAGAACTAAATCTATGTCTGTAGCTGATGTACCAACATTTGTAAATTCTATTGGGTCTGAACTTGCGTCTGCAAGTGTAAGAGGCATTTCATCATTTACGCTAAAGCTAACTGCTGCTGCAATATTTGATTTCTGTACTTTTTTCAAAGCACTAGCACTTACATCGTAAGTAACTAAGAAGTCGCCTTCAGCAGGAGAACTATCTTCTGTTAAATCTGTTATAGCTGTAGCGTCTATATTGCTAGCATTACCACTTAAGTTACCTGTAACATCTCCTGTAACATCGCCAGTTACATTTCCTGTTAGGTTACCCTCAAATGTACCTGCAACCATTGTTTCTGAGCCAACTGTCCATTTATCATTGGTTTCGTCCCAGATAAATGTCTTATTAGCATCGTCACCTCTCTCAATTTCAATACCACCATCTTCACTGGCTGAACCAGTAGCATTGGAATTAAGAGTTATTGTATTATCTGCTAAGTTAATTGTTTCTGTGTTAACAGTAGTTGTAGTACCAGAAACAGTTAAGTTTCCATCTATTTGTACATCATTAAACTGAACATCAGAAGTTGTTGAAACAGCCTGACCTATGCTTATTTCTCCTGATGATATTGCTACACCAGTACCAGCACTAAAGTGTGCTCTAACTTCAGAAGCACTTGGACCTGTGTAAGTTATGACACCTGTTGTAGAGTTATAAGATAATGAACCATCACCACTAGCATCTGTAACACTAATAGCACCTCTTGCTCTAGTGTCTGTGTAATAAAGGTTTGTTCCCTCAGATATATTAGAAGTTGTACTAGCTACATTTTCCCAAGTAGAACCACTGTATTTAAGTATGTCACCACTAGCTAAGGAAGTTAAAGTAACATCTGTTAAGTTAGCTACTTGTGAACTAGCATCT
>Ga0255770_10002198_pt1 | contig 17736 bp, 32 predicted proteins | sample 071ome_22_FD_179968 | JGI IMG/M metagenome (GOLD analysis project Ga0255770, IMG submission 179968) | Coastal salt marsh microbial communities from the Groves Creek Marsh, Skidaway Island, Georgia - 071404AT metaG (version 2) | ecosystem: Environmental > Aquatic > Marine > Intertidal zone >... | reverse complement strand
CTCCTGTGTTTATGCAAGAGTTTTTGAGCGAAGTACTTATGATGGTATTGCAAGAAAAAAGTGAAAAAGAAATCCTTGAACGTATTACTGAGTTCCGCAAAGAGTTTGAACAACGTCCGGGTTGGGAGAAGGGTTCGCCCAAACGTGCAAACAAGATTGGGCACTATCAGCGCCTTGAACAAAAACAAGGCAAAGCAAACATGCCAGGACATGTTAGAGCAAGTATAAACTGGAACACACTCAAGCGTATGAACGGTGACAAATACTCGCAAGAGATTGTTGACGGTATGAAAGTTATCGTATGCAAGCTCAAACAGAATCCGCTAGGTTATACAAGTGTTGCATATCCAACAGACGAGCTTCGTTTGCCAGAATGGTTCAAAGAACTTCCGTTTGACGATGCAGCAATGGCAGAAACTATTATTGACAACAAACTAGATAACTTGATTGGTGTGCTAAACTATAATCTTGACGACACAAAGCAACATAACACATTTAATAGTTTATTTGACTTTGGTGAATAATGTGAAATACAAAAGACTCTTTGGTTTTGGTTGTAGTTATACCAGTTACTTCTGGCCTACTTGGGTTGACATAATAGGTAAAGATCTAGATATACCTTACGAGAATTGGGGAATATGCGGATTAGGTAATGTTGGCATTGGTCATAGAATGGTTGAATGTGATATTAAAAATAATTTCCAAGAAGACGACTTAATAATTACGACCTGGAGTACATGGCATAGAGAAGACAGATATCTTACTAAAGGTTGGACGATGAACGGTAATATTTTTAATGATAATGTTTTTTATCATAAAAAATGGCGTAACAAGTTTTGGCATCCGAATAACGATATTATAAAAAATGTAGGAATGTTATACCTTGCAAATAAAAGTTTTAAAATTAATTACCAAGCAAACATTATAGAAAGTGACACACTAACATATTCAGGAAATGTTATGGATTTTTATAAACCTTTTGTACCAACAGATAGTTTTCCTTGGAAGCCTCAAGAAGATCAATCATTCGAAGGTACAATCTCACATGTTGATAATCATCCAGATATAGTAGCACATTTAGATTATGTAGAAAAAAATATCTACCCTGTGTTAGGTTTAAAATTAAAAGAAGAAACAAAAGAACATTTTATAAATTTACAACAGACAGTTATAAACGACTTAAGAAACCGCAAAAAGAAAAGGATAAAGCATTGGTCAGACTTAAAAGAGTACTTTTTAGAAGTACTAGGTACTAGTTGGACACATATCGGAATCTAATTTATAACCTAAGAGTTGCTATCTTTTTTGTATGTAAACTAATATCAATAAAGTCACTAAGGAAATCAAAATGATTCGAAAGGTCCGTAAAGAGCTCACCTGTAATTTGGCTGTAAGAGGTTTTACCTATGTTTTGGAAATATGATCTAGGAAGTCCTTTTTTAGATCCAAAGGACGGAAACACACCAGAAACAAAAAGACAAGTATCGCCGAGTTCTTTTGCATTTGATCTGTTGCCGATTTTTAAATATGCTTCTGCAAAAGAATTTTCGGGATGCCAGTTAGGTTTATCTATGTGTACCGCAAGTACCATAACAACATAATGCTCAAGATGCACCGGCAAATCGTATCCCGATGTTTCCTGAGCCTCTCGTACTATACCAAAGAAGGCATCAGTGTATGCATCTAACATAAAAGTATTTATCGGTTGACAATACCGCCTAAATATAGTATTATAAAACTAGGAGATATCTTATATGAAAGTAGGATTTACTTGTTCAACATTTGATTTACTACACGCAGGCCACGTACAAATGTTACGTGAAGCTAAAGACCAGTGCGACTATTTAATTTGTGGGCTACAAGTTGACCCAACTATAGATAGAGCAGAGAAAAATGCTCCGATACAAACAATTGTAGAAAGATACACCCAGCTTAAAGGTGTAAAATACGTAGATGAAATTGTTCCTTACGGTACAGAGCAGGATTTAGAAGATATCCTTTCTATGTATAATATAGATGTTCGTATATTAGGAGAAGAATACAGAGATAAAACGTTTACAGGCAGAGCAATTTGTAATAAACGTGGCATAGAATTGTATTTTAATAAAAGAGATCATAGATTTAGTTCAAGTGATTTAAGGAAAAGAGTTTGCGATGAAAAGGAATAAATTTATATTCGATGTTGACGGCACACTTACTCCTAGTAGAGGAAGAATGGACTTCGACTTTAGGGCTTGGTTTAATACATTTTGTTTAGTTAATGATGTTTACCTAGTCACAGGTAGTGATAAACCTAAAACAATAGAACAAATTGGCGAAACATACAATCTTTGCAAAAGAGTTTATAATTGTAGTGGCAATGATGTGTGGGAAAAGGACATTAATTTAAGACAAAACAAATGGATACTTCCAGAAGATGCTCACGAATGGCTAAGTGAACAATTAACTGCTAGTGCATTTCCTTTGCGTACAGGACTACACTTTGAACATCGCCCAGGAATGATAAACTTTAGTATTGTAGGACGCAATGCTAGTATAAAAGAACGTGTAAAGTATGTAAGATGGGATCAAGAACATAACGAACGTGATTACATTGCATACAACTTTAATTTAAAGTTTCCAGAGCTTGAAGCTCGTCCGGGCGGCGAAACAGGAATTGATATTGCTCCAAAAGGTGCAGACAAAAGCCAGATTATAAATGATTTTGGTAAAGATGATTTCATTTATTTCTTTGGAGATAGAATGGACGAAGGCGGTAATGATTATCCTTTGGCTCAGGCGATCAAGAATGGAAGAGTGTTTGCTGTAAAAGATTGGCAAGACACTTGGGAGAAACTAAAATGCATATAATGCTAACAGGACACAGAGGATTTATAGGTAGTCATCTGTTAAAACGTCTTACGCAAAATCATAGCGTAGTAGGCTTTGATTTAAAAGACGGATGGGATCGAGATAATTTACATAACAGTCAAGATCTTGCAAGTTGCGAATTAAAAGAAGAGTTTGATCTTATTATACATCTTGCAGGTAAAAGCGGTGTACGTGAAAGTATGAAAGATCCTGCAGGCTATTGGCAGAATAATGTTGAAGTTACAAAACGTTTGCTTGAACGTTATCCAAATACACGTATGCTTATTGCAAGTTCTAGTTCAGCATACGAACCTCATCTTAATCCTTATGCTGCAAGCAAATATATTGTAGAAGAAGCAGCCGCTTGCTATTCAAATACGTTATGTATGCGTTTTCACACAGTATATTCAGATACACCGAGAAAAGGTATGTTCATGCAAAAACTTATCGACGGTGAGCTTGAATATGTAACAACGCATTACAGAGATTTCATACATATTAATGATTTGTGCGATGCAATAGAACTTTGTATGAAATCAAAATATACAGGTGAAATAGATATCGGAACAGGTCTTCCTTTTAAGATATCTGACTTTGCACCAAACTTACCTGTAAAAATACACACGCCAAATGAACGGCAATGGACTTGTGCGAACATGGAAAAAATTCGCACACTAGGGTTTAAACCTAAATACTCAGTAGAAAAACTCTTGACAAACAACAACTTAGGTAATATAATAAACTTTACTAATGGAGAAACAGTATGAAAGACATTTTACAAGACATCGTTGCTCACACACACTCGCTAGGCTTTCTTAATCTAGTTAAAGTTAGCAACGAAGAAGGCACTACTATCGACTCAATGGCAGAAGATCGTAGTGTTATTATGCAAGGTAGTACAAACGCACCTGTTGCTGAGTTTAACGGCAGTACTTTTGGTATGCCAAACTTAGACAAACTAAAAATGCATTTGAACAATCCAGAGTACAAAGCAAATGCAAAAATTGATGTTGTAAAAGCAGAACGTAACGGTGAAACAGTACCAGTTCATATTCACTTTGAAAACGAAGCAGGCGACTTCCAAAATGATTATCGCTTTATGAACAAAGCAATCATCGAAGAGAAACTTAAAACAGTTAAGTTTAAAGGTGCAGCATGGAATGTTACATTTAAGCCGAGCGCAACTGCTATTGCACGTTTAAAATTAATGGCAGCAGCACACAGTGAAGAAACAACATTTGCTGTTAAAACTGTAGACGGTAACTTAGTGTTTAGTTTCGGTGATCAAAGTACACACGCAGGCGAGTTTGTTTTTGAACACGGAATTAACGGTGCATTACAGCACACATGGAGTTGGCCAATTAATGAAGTGCAAAGCATTCTTAACTTAGATGGTAATGAACTTACTATGAGCATTTCAGATCAAGGTGCAATGCAGATCACTGTAGATAGCGGTATGGCCAAGTACGACTATATCCTGCCAGCACAGAGTAAGTAAAGAATGAATAGAGACTTAACCGCAACACAAAATGACTATGCTGTTTTTCTTCCTGCGTTGAGTGGCTTCTATGCCACTTACGTAGGTAAACAGCGTTATGATGAGTATGTAGACAAGTCGCGTATTCCTAGTAACTTTGCGAATGGTGTTGAAAGTCTAAACTATCTTAATAATAAAGAAGGTGCTTTTAAATATAAGTGGACATTGTACTCAGCAGGACACGCAGACTTAGATACAGCCAAGCATGTTCCCAAAGAAGACATGGTGCGTAACAGAGATAGACAAAACACTTGGTTACTAGGTGACTCGGGTGGATTCCAGATTGGTAAGGGTGTTTGGGAAGGTGATTGGAAAGATCCTAATTGTCCTAAGGCGCAAAAGAAACGTGACGGTGTGTTGCGTTGGATGGATGCTTATATGGACTATGGAATGATTCTTGATATTCCTGCCTGGGTGGCAAGATCACCAGAAGGTGCAGAAGCAACAGGTATTTCAACTTACCAAGAAGCAGTTAAAGCAACACGTATTAACAATGAATATTGGATGAAACATCGTACAGGTGCTTGTAAGTTCTTAAACGTACTACAAGGCGAGAATCACGCTGAAGCAGATGACTGGTACGAGCAAATGAAAGACTTTTGTGACCCTGCAAAGTATCCAGACAATCACTTTAACGGCTGGTCAATGGGCGGTCAGAACATGTGTGATCTAGAACTTGCACTAAGACGTATTGTTACACTACACTACGACGGCTTGCTACAAAAAGGCATACACGATGTTATGCACTTCTTGGGTACAAGTAAACTAGAGTGGGCTCTTTTGTTAACAGATATTCAACGTGCAGTAAGAAAATATTACAATGAAAACTTTACTATTACTTTTGATTGTGCTAGTCCTTTTCTTGCCACTGCAAATGGACAAGTATACATACAGAATGAAACAAAGGATCGTTCGAAATGGACATATCGAATGGTGCCGTCAGTTGACGATAAAAAGTATGCTACAGACAACCGTTTGTTTAGAGACGCTACTGTATCAGATGGGATATTTAAAAACTTTGAAGACTCACCGATCACCGCTGAACTCAAAGTATCAGACATTTGCCACTATGCTCCAGGAGACTTGAACAAGATTGGCAAAGAAGGAAAAACATCATGGGATAGTTTTTCGTATGCGATCCAAATGGGTCATAATGTTTGGAGTCATATAAATGCAGTACAAGAAGCAAATAGACAATACGACAAAGGAACAGTTCCTGCAATGCTTGTTCAAGAGCAATTTGACAGGGTATTTTTTAGAGATGTTGTGGAAGCAATATTCTCAAAGACAACATTAGAAGAAAGCATTGCAGTTATTAAACAACATGAAAAGTTCCTTATGAGCATAAGAGGAACAAGAGGATATACTGGCAAAAAACTTGTTAGCGCAAGACCTATGTTTGCAAAACTTTTTGATGTTGAAGAACCGCAAGACGATGACGAAGTAATTCTAGATGAACAAAAACTTGAGGACTTAGAGTATGAGCAACTTCACGGAGAAGCACAATAAAATTGCTACACACTTGCAAGAACTTTATCGTAAGCATAGAGTACTTGACGACGAAATAAAATTGTTGTATAATAAATGGGAAGATGACGGAATCATTAACCGCAAAAAAACACAAAAACTTTGGCTCAAGGATGAAATACATCGACTAGAGCATGAATTAAAGGAATTAGGATAATGCCATTACCCGAAGGAAGAAAAGCACTTACCGATCAAGATATGGTTGTTTTACTACACAACATGGCTCGAGATGCAGAAAATGCTAAAAATGCATATCTAGGTTCTGAACTAAGAGAAACAGCAGATCGTTTTTCAGAACTTGCAAAAGCCGCAAGCATAGCACAGCATAAGGCTCAACAAGGATGAAAAGAGATTATGACGAAGGTGTACTAAGTACACCCACTTTGTTTGTAGGATTTGAAGTTGAAAAGACTCCTGCATACAAAATGAAGACATTGTTTGTTGATGGTGTGCAAGATATAGAAACTATATTGTACTGGTACAATGAACACAAGTGTCAACACATTTTCTTTGGTGCTAATCATAGTTTTAATCCAGGTGCAAACTTTCCAGAAGATGCTGATCAATGGACACCTTGGGAAGATATGATTACAGAGTTTCTTAAAGAAGGATATCTTTGTTCGCTTGATATTCCTATTGCACTTGCTGAAGCATTTTTAGAAAGCGGTTTAATTGAATATGATAATTTTATCCCACAACTTCGCGTTCCGGTGCCTTACGCAAAACTGTGGAACTACAACACTATGTTGAAGATTGATGATAAAGACTTTAAGGCATCCAACCCAGGCGTCTGGTGTCATAGTTTGCACGATCTGATGGACAGAGAAAAGTTTACAGATTGGAGTAAGTATGGCCTTGACAAAGTTATTAAGTGAAAGTATACTATAAAGACAATGGAACAAGAACGCTATCACGATTATATGTTGCGTAGAAATAGAGAAGAAGACGCTAAAATGGCACAAGAAAATGTAATGCGAAAAGCAGAACGCAGTATTTGGGTAACCTTTGCAAAAGAAGGTGTGCATATGTACCCAGGCGCAGATACTGATCCTAAACTAGCAACTGGCGATTGGGATGATGTTTCATTCCTTGGTATCCCACATCGTCATATTTTTCATTTTCGTGTTCGTATTGAAGTATTTCATAACGATCGCGATATTGAATTCATTCAGTTTAAACGCTGGATGCAACGACTCTATGACGTCGAAGGCGTACTAGAGTTAAATCACAAGAGCTGTGAAATGATCGCAGATGACTTGTACAATGAAATTTCTACAAAATACCCCGGCCGGTTTGTAGAGATTAGTGTCGCTGAAGACAACGAAAACGGCTGCTCAATTTTTTATCCAAACCCTAAGAAAGTATAAGGAAAAAATAAAAATGACTATCCAATTCAATCGTGCAGCGTATCAGAAGGTGTTCAACGATCTTGATGCGTATCGTGATTATTGTCGTTTTGAAGGTAAAGTGTTTAACGAAGCTGCACTTTACAAAAAAGATGATCCTAACTGGATTGCCTACGAAAAGTGGCGTAATTATATTAGGATGAAAGCTCGCAACGCAGGCAGGAATTTTAATAATCGGAGAAACTAATGACTATCTATATTGTAGACATCGAAGCAGTTGACACACGCTATACTAAGCAATGGAAAGAACATCTTCCAACACAACTGCAACGAGCTACAAATGAAAAAGTAGTAACAATTAGTGGAGGGGAAACACCTCAGGCTACAACGCCTGGGGCGTTTCTTAATTTCGGCGGTACTAATGTTTATAAGAGCAAACAACTTGAAACAATAGGAGAGATGTTCTGCAATGGTAAAGTCAAGGATGGCGATTATTTTCTCTATACCGATGCCTGGAATCCTACAGTTATACAACTACGTTACATGGCAGAGCTATTGGGTGTTGATGTTAGCATTGGTGGCTTGTGGCATGCTGGTAGTTATGACCCACAAGATTTCTTGGGCAGACTAATTGGTGACAAGCCTTGGGTGCGTCACGCAGAACAAAGTATGTATGAATGCTATGATGATAACTTTTTTGCAACAGACTTTCATATAGACTTGTTTGCAGAAAGTCTTGACATAGACGAAGACAAAACTCATCGTGTAGGCTGGCCTATGGAATATCTACGTAACAGTTTAGACAGTTATAAAGGTATGCCGAAACGTAACCTTATTCTTTTCCCACATCGTATTGCTCCAGAAAAACAAGTTGATATTTTCCGTGATTTAAAAGAACATCTTCCTCAGTATGAGTTTGTTGTATGTCAGGAACAGCAACTAACTAAAAACGAATATCACAACTTGCTAGGCGAAGCAAAATTAGTTTTTAGTGCTAACTTACAAGAAACATTGGGTATTAGTTGGTACGAAGGCGCACTTGTAGATGCTATTCCTATGGTACCTGATAGACTAAGTTACAGTGAAATGGCACTGCCAGAGTTTAAATATCCTAGCGAGTGGACAGAAGATTATTTTTCCTACAACAAGTATAGAGGAGAAGTAATGAATAAAATTATTGACTATATGGAAAACTATGATGACTACTTGGTTAGTATGTCAAAACAAGTTACAAAACTAAACAAAGAGTTTTTTGACGGCAAGGAACTTTACAGGACTATTTCGAATGGGTAATGACGAAGACATTTTTGCTGGCGGCGATATAACAATCACGTTAGATTCGACCTACGACAACGATACTACATTTACATATGATATTGACAGTAGTATTAGTACATTAGATCTAAGTAATATTATTAGTGATAGCGACACTATAGATATTGATCATATCATTACAACTTCAAGAGGTATTGGGGTATTTGATACTTTATCTATAAAACAAATAGAAAACATGTGTAAAGAGTACCCTGCATTAGAAAAAGTTTGGAGAAACTTTAAATCAGTGTATGATATGACTATACAAGATTATAAAGGCAAAATGAAAGAACAAGGTTTCGACGACGACATACCTTTTTAGAAAGACACAGTATGAAAATAAGACGAACTTCGTATTATGATGGTGTAATACAAACAATCGATAATGTATTGAAACGCAGTGAAGTTGAATTGATAAATTCAGAACTTCCTGATTTAGGTTACATAGTAGGAGAAAAAGACACTCCTACTACGCCCCCAGTTGGTATGGTTGCAGATTATTCTAAGTCTTTAGGATTTGACCTCTTATCAAAGGTAGCAGAGAAGTTTGAGTGTCTTAAAGGTCTTAAATTACAACGAAGTTATGTAAATTTGTTTAGTCCTGCGCAAAATGCGTACTATCACCAAGATGATAGCAAATGGACACTTATGTACTATCCTAATTTAGAATGGCAAATCAATGACGGAGGGGAAACAAAGTTTATTTTAGACAATGCAACAACAAAGATGCCAGGCATTACATTTGAAGAAACAGATAACATGCCTGTAATTTTAGGTATAGCACCTATTCCTAATAGACTTGTTCTTTTTGCAGGAGATATTCCACATTCAGCAACTGGTTTTAGGAATGGAAATAGATACACATGTGTTTTAAAGTACGGAGAGTAAATGTTACACACAATAGAAGAACTCATCGAACGTCTTAATGTAATGAAAGATAAAGCAATCGAACTGCATCGTATTCGCAATCAATACAGCGAACTAAGTGGTAAAGAATACGACAAAGAACATGCTAAAGCAATACTAGATGATATCCAAAGTATGGCAAGATTAATTGCAGAAGATACTCAAGGTAGCGAAATTAGAACAAGTATGGACGAGTGGAAAAAGAAATGATTAAAAAACATTATTATAATTGGGCAGACATTGAACATGCTTGCCTTAATATCGCACTACAGATGTACAATGATAATTGGAAGCCTGATTACATTGTAGGTATTACAAGAGGTGGCAATGTACCTGCAACTATCCTAAGCAATATGTTAAACATTCGTTGTGAAGCATTAAAGGTTAGTTTGCGTGACGATGATAGCCAATTAGAAAGTAACTGCTGGATGAGCGAAGATGCGTTTGGCTATGAGCATTGGAAATTAAATAAGCACAACGAAGATATACTTGCAAGTGCAGGTGAACCAATTGTTAATATTCCAATTTCTCCAAAAAATATTCTTATTGTAGATGACATTAATGATACAGGTGCTACATTTAACTGGATTAAACAAGATTGGCAATCAAGTTGTTTACCAAATGAAAACCGATGGAAAGGAATTTGGGGCAAAAATGTTCGCTTTGCCGTAATAACTGAAAACTTATCAAGTGAATTTGATGGAGTGAATTATTCTGTGCATGAAGTTAATAAAGCAGAAGAAGATGTTTGGTTAGTTTATCCTTGGGAGAATGTTGGTGCATATGCGTGATGATTTAATGGTCCAACAGCAAGTTGAAAATGTTTGGCAACATATGGTAGGTGTCATGTGTTTAAATCAAACAGGCAGAAAACAAGTAAAGGCTGTTCTACCTGTTTTCTTTTCTAAGTGGCCAACGCACACTGCATTACTTCATGCAACAAGAGACGAGATTGAAGAAGTAATTGCACCGTTAGGAATGAAACGAGTTCGAGCAGAAAGACTGTATCGAATGAGTGAACAGTTTGGCGACTGGGACGGGGAAGATGCTACAGATTTATACGGCATTGGAAAATACGGTAGTGATAGTTATCGTTTATTTTATAAAAAAGAACTACCGGAAAACGTAGGCGATCACGAATTAAAAAGATATATTGAGGAGGAATTTGTATGAGTTGCGGTTGTGGAAGATCACCAACTGGAAAATGCATAGGTTGGCATGCACTAACTGAGGAGCAGTACCTCGAAAAAAAAGCACAGTACGAAGCAAAACAAAAGGAAAAAGAAAATGCAAGAACAACTAGTTAAGGCAGCACGGATGCATGCCGAAGGAGAGCTTGAAAGAGCAAAAACAAACATTATGGTATATATGAATCATAGTGTTGGTATTGGTGAACACAGTGATATTGTAGAAGCTATCCAAGAAGAATTGGATAAAATGGCTTCTGCTACTGACAGATTAGAAATGCTTGATAAACATTTTGCTTGACAAAAACCTAAATAAAGTATATAATAAAACAATAGACATCCTCGTCTATAACTCGGAGAACTAAATGAGCAAAGCAGAACAAATTAAAGCCCGTTTGCAAGATGCAAACATTCGCTATTGGGCTGGCGACAACATTTCAGAAGTACTACAGAAAGGCGATAAGGAAGAACTTATCGAAGAAGCAACTGTTGCATTTGAAGGTGTACTAGACACACTACTAATTGATCGGCATAACGATCCTAACTCACAAGGTACAGCAAGACGCCTTGCTAAAATGTACTTTAATGAATTAATGAGCGGACGTTATGATCCTGTTCCGCCAGCAACAGCATTTCCTAATCATGAAGATGATCGTTATGAAGGTATGCTAGTTGTACGAAGTGAACTTAAAAGTGTATGTTCACATCATCACCAACCAGTAACAGGCGTAGCATACATTGGCATTATCGCAAGTGCTAAACTAATTGGACTTAGCAAATACACACGTATTGCACAGTGGTGTGCTAGACGTGGTACTCTACAGGAAGAACTTGCTAACGATATTGCACGTGAGATTCAAAAAGCAACAGGTGCAGATCACTTAGGTGTTTATATTCAAGCAACACACGGTTGTTGTGAGAACCGCGGTATTATGGCACATAGCAGTCTTACACAAACAACTGTACTAAAAGGTGCATTTAAGAACGACCCAGGTACAAAGAAAGAGTTCTTTGATAATATTAAACTACAACAGGAATTTGCGTGTTAAGATGAAGTTACGTTATTCAGAAGCATTTTATAGTGTACAAGGCGAAGGCAAGTTTGTAGGAGTACCTAGTGTATTCCTACGTACATTTGGTTGTAACTTTCGTTGCATGAATTTTGGTGTAGATACTAAAAAAGATCGCTGGGAACAACATAAAGAAGGTCAGCGTTATAATGCAGAAGTAAAAGCATTGCTAGATGCAGGTGTACACCTAACTACAGAAAAATTTGAAGACTTGCCTATCATTCACACAGGCTGTGATACGTATGCAAGTATCTATCCAGAATTCAAAGACTTCAATAAACTTGCAGAAGTAGATGAAGTAGTTGAACATTTGTTGTCGCTTACTCCAGAAGGTAAGTGGACGCAGGACAACGGGCAAGACATACATTTGATCATGACCGGTGGCGAGCCTTTGTTAGCGTGGCAAAAGCTCTACATTGATTTGTTCGAACATCCACGTATGCAGGACTTAAAAAATGTTACATTTGAAACAAACACTACACAACATCTACACGATGATTTCTACGAATATCTCAACAATCAAGACAGATTTACAGTCACGTGGTCTTGTTCCCCAAAACTTAGTGTTAGCGGAGAACCTTGGGATACTGCTATATTGCCTGATGTCGCTCGTGAGTATAGCCTTGTTGACGGCAGTGACATTTACTTCAAGTTTGTTGTCGCTACTGCTGACGACTTTGAAGAAGTTACTAGAGCTGTCGAAGCATATCGTGAACGAGGCATCGAGTGTCCAGTATATCTTATGCCGCTTGGCGGACGTTCGGAAGAATATAACCTCAATGTTAAAGACGTGGCGGAAGCCTGTATGCAACGAGGATGGCGATTTACACCCAGACTCCACATATCATTATTCGGGAATGCCTGGGGGACTTAGTAAAGAAGATCTTGAAGTTTTACAAGCAAAAAAAATTACTGAAAAACAATATGAGAAAATAAGGAAACAGCTATGAAGGACCCAAAAGTAACTAAACTTGTTAATGATTTTAAAAAGCAGTTGAAAGATTTAAATGCTCTTTGGGCTGTTTTACAAAAAGAAGGTATGTATATCGATCTAAGAGCAGAAGGTACACATACCTATAATGATCCTAAGTATTTTTCAATAACACGTATGACACAAAGTGTGGAGTACTTAAAGGAGGAAAAATAATGGGTTGGTGGAATAAACTCGTAAGAGATAAAAAACTAGAGCAAGCTACAGAAGAAGTAAAAACTGCTGAACAACTTCGTCGAGAAGCACTTGAGAAGGAAAAGGAAGCGGCCACTGCAAAAGGTAAGCCTTGGGTTGCTGTACTCGATACTCAAGTAAATCCAGATAATATTCGTAACGGATTCTTTGAGCTTGATTGGAACAACGAGTTTATAGAACAATTACTCGATGCAGGTTATTCGGGTGAAACAAACGAACAGATTGTTGATGCTTGGTTTAGAACTATTGTTATGCAAATGCTCGAAGAAGAAGGAATGGACACTGATAGAAATGCAGGTTACATTAATGTTGTTCCGATTGACAAAGGTAAAAGTGAAGTATCTTAATGGTTGACAAGTTGCAACATATATGTAATAATGTATATTGTAACTAACATTATAGGCTTATTGAATGACTTACATACTAGTAGACACTGCTAATACTTTCTTTAGAGCTCGTCACGTTGTACGTGGCGATATCGATACGAAAGTAGGCATGGCAATGCATATCACTCTTAACAGTATTAAAAAGGCTTGGAAAGACTTTAACGGCACTCATGTTGTATTTTGTTTAGAAGGACGTAGTTGGCGCAAAGATTATTACGAGCCTTACAAGCGCAACAGGCAAGAGGCACGTGATGCACTTACTCCACGCGAAGCAGAAGAAGATACAGTGTTTTGGGAAATCTTTGACGAGTTCAAAGACTTTATTGATACAAAAACTAACTGCACCGTTATGCGTCATCCGCAACTAGAAGCAGATGATCTTATTGCAGGTTGGGTACAGAATCATCCTAACGACGATCACGTTATTATTTCGACTGACGGTGACTTTGCACAACTTATTGCGCCTAATGTACGTCAATATAACGGTATACAAAATGTTACAATTACACACGAAGGTTACTTTGATGATAAAGGTAAACCTGTTGTAGACAAGAAAACAGGTGAACCTAAGCCTGCTCCTGATCCTGCGTTTATGTTGTTTGAAAAGTGTATGCGTGGCGACACTAGCGACAATGTTTTTAGTGCCTACCCTGGTGTGCGCAAGAAAGGCACAAAGAACAAAGTAGGTTTGTTAGAAGCATTTGCTGACAAAGACAACAAAGGCTTTAACTGGAATAATATGATGCTACAGCGTTGGGTAGATCATAACGGTGAAGAACATCGTGTACTAGACGACTACAATCGTAATGTTACTCTTTGTGATTTGTCTGCACAACCAGACGATATTAAAGAGATAATTAATAGTACGGTTGCCGAACATATGACTCCAAAAGACATTAGTCAAGTCGGCATGCGTCTAATGAAATTTTGTGCTAAGTGGGATATGCAACGTATTGCAGATCAAGCACAATCTTTTTCAGAACCATTACAAGCGAGGTACCCTGTATGACATTGAAAGCAAAAACTATCTTGAAAGACAAATATTGGATTGTAGAAGACGGTGAAACCCGTGTTGGAACACTTAGTTGGTCAGATGATCGATATATGCTAAGTGACAGCAACGGTGTACATTTTTATGACAATGAACGTCAATTAAAGAAAAAGCTAGGTAGTTTTGTTTTTGAAGCGCAAGCTGAAATTAAAATTCCTGATGATACGTCAGAAAAGGTTGTAAGTAATTTTCCGACAAGTTGTACTCCTTACAATGCTATGTTTGATGTAAAACGTAAATTGCCACTGTTTACAAAAAGTATCAAATCAAAAAGCCTCTACTGTGCAGGATATTATATTATTCATTTTGACAAAGGCTGGGTCAAAAGTTTTTGTCCAAAACTTATCACAGTTGAAAGATACGAATACAAAGGTCCGTTTAAAACTGAACTAGAAATGAAACAGGAGTTAAGCCGTGCAAACAGATCCGCTTAATACTGCTCCGATACAACTGTTTTTGCAGGCTGTAAAAAATGCAGATAATGCCCGTGCTAAAGAATTAAGAATTGATATTGTACAAGCAAGAAATCTTGCTTACACATTAGGCATTGTTATGTCTAGACTAAACGGAGATTTAGAAAAGTTTGTACAAGAATATGCTCGTAAAGCCGAAGACGAAGTAATACAAGTTCAGCTAGACGGCGGTGATTTAACTACGTAGATAACTTAAAAGAGATAAATATATGCGTATATAATAAAGGAATTACGCATATGAGTAGGCCAAAGCCAAATGTGTTATTGGAATTTACAAATAACAAAACCTATAGAAGCGAACAAGTATTACAAGCCGAGGGCATTTGGGCAGTATTTTACAAGGACCAACCTTTCAATCTTAAGAGCTCTAATGTTCTTACTAACTATCCTGGTCCAAAATATAAAAAGGTATCATTCTCTAATCCAGGTCATGCACATAACCTTGCAAAGAAGTTAAATGAAATGTTTAAATGTAACGATTTTGCAGTGTTTAAATTGACATCGGGTGAACGTGAGACTGAATAATATCCGTGAGCTGGAAAGAAACATACACCAAACTATTCTTAAAAGAACTAGGCAAGAGTTATAATGAGCTTGCAGTCAAAGAAGTTATGCCTTTGTGGTGGCAAAACACTAGAGATAAAAAAGTAGGCGGGCTTAGACTTACTGAAACCGGAATGGATACTGTTAGAGAAATAGGACTTGCAACCTATGACATACCTTATCCAAAAGAAATGCCTCTTACTACACAGGTTATAATTTTTTTAGATCAATTTATTGATTGTCCTTATTACTTAACTAACAGAAGTATTACTGTATTAAATGAAAAGAAGGCAGTAGAGTTAACATTGTTTGCTGGTGACTTACGCAAATATGGATTAACAAAAGCAATGACACGGTCGAAGAATGATTAATTACATTGAAGATTGTAAATCTCTTATAAGTCATTTTGATCAGTTTAGTTTTCAAACGATCAAAAAAGATATAGAAAACATACGACAAAAAATCAAGCAAGACGAGCTAGTTGGCGATGTTCTTGTAAACTTCCAACGGAGTGTTGTAGGAGATATAGAGTATCATAAACTACCTCTAAGTGAAGATATTATTAAAAAGAAAGTTATAGAACTTGTTGGTATACACGAAGCAAAGTATAACTATCTTGCTCGTATGTATAATTTTACTACAGAAATACCTGCTAACTCTCCAGATTTTGACTTTGAAAGGATTTGGGTAAACTTCCAAAAACCTAGCGGATTTGTTCCTTTACACCAACACAGCGGATTATACAGTTTTGTTATTTGGGTTGATATTCCTTACACTTTAAAACAAGACAAAATAACAGAGTCAGAAGATCATAGAGTAGGAACATTTGAATTTGTTTATACAGATTGCTTAGGCAAACTAACATCTCAAGTATTACCGGTTGATAGATCATGGCAAAGTAGAATAGCACTATTTCCTGCCGAACTACATCACCAAGTATATCCTTACTATGAAAGTAATGATTATCGTATTACTATTTCCGGAAATTTAAAATTATCTAAAAAAAGTGGTTGACATTTGCTCTAATGATGCTATTATATATGTATAGTTAGAAATTAAGCACTGATGACTAAGAAGGGTAATACAAATGGAAAACGTAGCACTACGTACAGTTACGCCAAACGGCGCAAAAAAATCAATTACACGAGCTTTTAAGAAAAAGCGTCCACTGTTCCTGTGGGGACCTCCAGGTATTGGTAAGTCAGACATTATTCACCAAATCGGTGAATCAATGGAAGCTCATGTTGTTGACATTCGACTTTCACTTTGGGAACCTACAGACATTAAAGGTATTCCTTATTATGCTGCCAACGATAACAAAATGGTTTGGGCGGCACCTGCAGAACTTCCAGACGAAGAAACTGCAAGCAAATATAAAAACATTATTTTGTTCTTAGACGAAATGAACTCGGCAGCGCCAGCAGTACAAGCGGCAGCATACCAGCTCATTCTTAATCGTCGTGTAGGACAGTACAAACTGCCTGACAATGTTCTTATTGTTGCGGCAGGTAACCGCGAAGCAGACAAAGGTGTTACATATCGTATGCCTGCTCCGTTGGCTAACCGTTTCGTCCATTTGGAAATGGCAGTTGATTTTGATGACTGGTTCCAGTGGGCTGTTATTAATCGCATCCACAAAGATGTTGTAGGTTACTTGCAATTTAGCAAGAAAGATTTATACGATTTCGATCCAAAGTCACCAAGCCGTTCATTTGCAACGCCTCGTTCATGGTCATTTGTTTCTGAACTGCTTGAAGATGATGACGACGAAAACACCACTATGGATTTAGTGAGTGGTTCAGTTGGTGAAGGTTTGGCTGTCAAGTTCATGGCGCATCGCAAGGTAGCAGCGTCGATGCCTAATCCAACTGATATTTTAGTAGGTAAGGTTAAAGAGTTACAGACTAAAGAAATCAGTGCTATGTATTCCCTTACTGTTTCTCTTTGCTACGAGTTGAAAGAAGCATCAGACAAAAATGATAAAAAGTTTGATGACAAAGTCAACAACTTCCTACGCTTTGCAATGGATAACTTTGATACTGAGTTAGTTGTCATGGGTATTAAACTTGCACTAACACAATACTCATTGCCCATTGATCCGGACGAAGTGGAATGCTTTGATGAATTCCACGATCGTTACGGAAAGTATATTAAAGCCGCACAAGAGGCTTAATACAATAGGAGGGTTATCTAAGGTAGCCCTCCTATTTTTCGGTTGACAAATCGTTTAAATATGTTATAGTAGTAGTATAACAAATAAGGGTAGCACTATGTTTAATGCAGACGTTTTATATAATATCGAGGGCAAAAAACACTGGACGCCAGATCCAGATATTACGCCCGAAGCACTAGAAAAAATG
>Ga0255770_10002195_pt1 | contig 17748 bp, 14 predicted proteins | sample 071ome_22_FD_179968 | JGI IMG/M metagenome (GOLD analysis project Ga0255770, IMG submission 179968) | Coastal salt marsh microbial communities from the Groves Creek Marsh, Skidaway Island, Georgia - 071404AT metaG (version 2) | ecosystem: Environmental > Aquatic > Marine > Intertidal zone >... | reverse complement strand
AACTTCTCATCGAGAAAAGCATTGCTCAACGGGCGATGCACATTCCCCAGCGACTGTTCTACAAACAGCGATACCGTTTCACCATTGGCCAGATCAACTTCGATCGCCGACTGGTCTTCCGTCACGCTGTCATCCGCAGTCGCGGTGACCAGGTCACGAATGCGCTTGATGTCCGGATCGTTGACCGCACTCATGGTGAATTCCTGGATGCCGCCCTTGCCGCGCACCAGCCCGATGGCCGCCGCATGGTAAATGGAATACTTGCTCTGCAGTTCCCGGTACAGATCGCGCTTGTTGCACAGGTCCAGTACCAGGGGCGCGATGCGCACACGCACGGCGGTGACCTGGGCAGGATCGATGCGGTATTTTTCCCGGATCTGGCTGCAGCCGTCGATGGTCGGATGCACAACCAGGCCGCAGGCGTAGGGTTTGTAGGCGTTCTTGCTCAGGGCAAAATCCTTGCCCAGCCCGTTGGTAATTTTCGCCAGGTCGTAGGCACTGGCCGTCACCGGCGCGAAGCCGCGCGGGCCTTCAATGCCCTGCTCGCCCGCCGTGAAATCGGCTTTGGCCAGCAATGCGGAGGTATAGCCATTCTGCGCCGCCCGTCCCGGTTGCCAGGACTTGGCCATGGACCCGAACATCTCCCGTACCCCGGCCGCCTGAGTGGCAGCAAGACCAAAGGCCCACACCATCTGCTGCGTGCTCAGACCCATGAGTTTGCCGATCGCGGCCGCGGCGCCGAACACGCCGGTAGTAGAGGTGATGTGCCAGCCGGCTTCGTAGTGCGCCGGGTACACGGCATCACCGATACGCGATTCCACTTCAAAGCCGAGGATGAAGGCGAGCATGAAATCCGCCCCGCTGACCGGGTTGGCCCCGGCGTAGGCAAACAGGGCAGACGCCACCGGCACGCTGGCATGGATGTAGTTGCTCGGCAGCGTGTCATCGTATTCATGCACGTGCGAGCCGATGCCGTTAAGCAGCGCCGCATGCAGCGCATCGACCGTTTCTTTTCTGCCCAGGATGTTGGTGGTGGCCGGTCCGCTGAACGGGGCCATGACATCGATAGCGACATCGAGTGCCGGTTCGATACTGCCACCCAGGGCGCAACCCAGGTAATTGTGGATGGCGCGCAGGGACTCCTGCCAGACGTCATCGGGAATGTCTGCGCGCGTGGTGCTGACCACATAGTCCGCCAGCGCAAACGTTGGCGACTCAGGTGTCATCAGGACGGCACTGGCGGCCGCCTGTCGGCTTGGCATATCACTCAAAGAAAGGTACCCCCGGGGTGGCATAAGGGCGCATGCCCTCTTCATTGATATCGACACCGATACCAGGTTTGTTCGACAGCGGGATGAAGCCATCGACGACCATGGGACCGTCAAAGTCGACGATTTCCTGGAACATGGGATCCTTGTGGAAGTAGATCTGCCACTCCAGGATCATGAAATTCGGCACCGAGGCACACACATGCGCGGCCGCCATGGCGCCAAGGTACGACGCCACCATGTGCGGTGCAAACGGCACGTAGTACAGGTTGGCCAGGTTGGCGATGCGCTGGCCTTCGCCAAGACCGCCGGCCTTCTGCAGGTCCGGCATGATGATATCCACCGCACCGGCTTCCAGCAGCGGCAGGAAACCGTTGGCCAGGTACACATTTTCCCCGGCACAGATCGGCGTGCTGGTGGACTCATTGATCAGTTTGTAGGCCTGCACGTTTTCCGCCGGCACCGGCTCTTCCAGCCACATCAGGTTGAACGGCTCCATCAGCTCCGCCACCTTCTTGCCGGTGGGCAGGTCGTAACGGCCATGCATGTCGGCGCAGATATCGATGTTCGGCCCCACTTCCTCGCGTGCCGCCGCCATCTGGTCCACCATGCGCTGCAGTTCACCCGGACTGGCCGTCCAGTTGTAGCGATCGTAGCGGGCCGGATCGTTGCCCTGGTCGAGATCGAACTTGATCGCGGTCATGCCCAGGTCCACGGCCTCGCGTGCGTTGGCGGCAAAGTCTTCCGGTGTTGGCAGGCGGAACTGGTACAACGCGGTATCCATGTACACGCGCACGCGGTCACGGAACTTGCCCCCCAGCAGCTGGTATACCGGCAGGCCGAGCGCCTTGCCGGTCAGATCCCACAGCGCGGTTTCAATGGCTGACAGGACCGCCACATACATACCGGATTGCGCGCCACCGAACACGCCGCCACGCCGCAACTCCTCAAACAGGCGGTGTACATCCAGCGGATCGCGGTCACGCAGGCGTCGCCCGATACTCTGCACCAGGTGGTAGGCACCGTTCACGGCATCGACCCCTTCACCGCAGCCGTAGATGCCCTGGTTGGTGTGAATCTTCACGAACAGGCCGGCACCGCCGCGGATAAAGCCGCATTTCACATCGGTGATGCGCAGGTCCGTGGGGCGTGAGGACAGGTTGGCGCGGTCGACCGCGTTTTCCAGTTCCTGGCCAAAGGCAAAAAACGGATTCAGTGCCATGGCGGCAGCCAGGGCACTTTTGCCGACAAAGTCACGACGGGTATAGCGGGATTTCATGGCACAGTCTAATGTCTCTTTATTGTTCTGACAGTGAGCGGAAAACGCCGGAGCAGCCTGTTAAAAGGTGCGGATTTCCAGCAGTTCACGAATACGGGCTGCCGGTACCGGCAGCTCGCCAATGTTCTCTTCCATCCAGGCGGAGAAATCCGCCTCGATCTCGTCCGACCAGCGCGTGTCAATCTGGCCGGAGGTATAAACCCCCTCCGCCAGGCGCTGCACACCGAACAGATCGCGCAGGCGCACGATCTCGGACGTCTCCACCACACGCTGCGCAAACTGCGGTGGAATGAAGATGACGCCGCCGTCACGGGCCAGCACCACATCGCCGGGCATCACGGTGGCTGCCCCGATACGGGTCGGCTGGTTGAGGCCTACCAGGGTGGTATTGAGGCGGCCGGGTGGATTGTGATGGGAGGGATGGTAGCTGCGAAAGAAGGCGTTGAAGCCTTCGATTTCCTTCAGGCCGTTAACATCGCGGATGGCACCGTTATAGATGAAGCCATTGCCGGAATTCGCCCAGATGGCGTTGCCGACATTGTCGCCGATGGTGGGGCCGTCTATATGGGCGCCGAACTGGTCGCCGACATAGACATCACCCGGCTCCAGCATGTCCACCGGCCAGGAATTCTGGCTGCCGGAACGACCCTGTTCCTTACCGCGGGCATCATACTGGTCGTGGATGTCAGGCCGGCCCGGCATGAAGGTCGCGGTGACCGCACGGCCGACGATGACCACATCCGGGTCCAGGGTCATCCAGTCGCCTTCGTACTGGTAGTTAAACCGGTTACCGCGCAATACCGCCCAGGCTTCCTCCAGGGTCACCAGCTTCATGCGCTCGAGGATGTCATCGGGTACTTTCGGGCGGCCGTCAGCATAGCGCTCGCCTTCCCAGGCCGGGGTCAGAAACAGCAGTTCCTCCCGGCTGATCTGCTGGGCAGAGACCGTCAGCGATGCACCCATGGCAAGAATAAAAGACAGGCAAATGGCCCAGCCGGCGACCAAACGCGTCATGAAGTACCCCCGGTAAAACGCCGCTGGCACGGCGTCGCTGTATTATTGTAAAACTGGCTTGTTATCGTGGTGCGAACACCGGGCCATTCCAGATTGTTAACAATTTGTGTAGATTATGCGGAACGACCGAAATATCATTCATATGATGATTTACCAGGCCAAAAATGTAGCACACATTGCCGGCCTGACAACAGGCGGATCCACGTAATCCGCCGGCACAACACACAGCTATGCCGGCCAGCACGGGTAGCAGGGGGAAGATCATGATCAAGTCGGCAGGTCCACAGGACTTCGATCCGCAGGCACCCGAAACATTTGACAGTCCGTACGCCGTGTACGAGGACCTGAGGCAGCGCTGCCCGGTCGCCCACAGCCAGGCCTGGAACGGTTTCTGGGCCTTCATGAAATACGACGATGTGCTGGCCGCGCTGAAAGACAGCGATACCTATATAACTTCCCTGCAGAATGTCGTGCCCAAGCTGGCCTTCACCGGCCGCCGCCCGCCACTGCATCTCGACCCGCCTGCCCATACCCCCTACCGCCGCGCACTGAACCCGCTGTTTCGCCCCGCGCGCATGAAAGCGCTGGAACCGGCGGTGCGCCAGCACACGAAAAACCTGCTGCAGCCCCTGCTGGATCGTGGCGAAGGTGATATCTGCGAGGACTTCACCAGCTACCTGTCCATCTACGTGTTTGCCGAATGGATGAACATGCCGGAAGCACTGCTGGACGACCTGCGCAGCATAGGCCGTGCCTACAACTTTGCCGTGCAGAATTTCGAAGACGAAATGGTGCGCGAGACCAGCCTCAAGCTGTACGCCATCGCCCAGCATGTTATTGACCTGCGCAAGGCCAATCCGCTGGATCCCGCCGAGGACGCCACCAGCGCCCTGCTGGCAGCCAGCGATGATGACGGCAATCCGCTGCCGGAAGACATGATACTAGGCACCATCCGCCAGGTGCTGGTGGTCGGCATCATTGCCCCGACCGTCATCATCGGCAGCATTTGTGTGCACCTGAGCCGCGACCAAGCCCTGCAGACACGCCTGCGCGAAAACCCGGACCTGATCCCTGCCGCCCTGGAAGAATTCCTGCGCCTGTATACGCCGTATCGCGGCTTTGCCCGCACCGCCAACAAGCCGGTGACTGTGGGCGGTATCGATATCCCGGCGGACGAACCCATTGCCCTCAACTATGCCTCGGCCAACCGCGATGAGGACAGGTTCCCGGACGCCGACCAGTTCCGCCTCGACCGGCCCAATATCGGTGAACACCTGGCCTTCGGCCTGGGGCCCCATCGCTGCGCCGGCATGCCGCTGGCGCGCATGGAACTGCGCATTGCGCTGGAAGAAATTCTCGCCGGCACCACCGGCTTCACCCTCAACGGCGACATCAAGGTGACCCGCTTTCCGGAAATTGGCGCCCTGTCCGTACCGCTCATCTTCCGCTAGGAGCCGCGCCCATGGACACTTTGGAAAACACGGTCAGTCGCAAGATCATCCTGCGCCTGATCATCCCGATCATGGTGCTGACCGTGCTCAACTCGCTGGATCGCGTCAATATCAGTTTTGCCGCGCTGCAGATGAATGACGACCTCGGCCTCAATCCGGAACTGTACGGCTATGCGGTGAGCACCTTCTTCATCAGCTACCTGCTGTTCCAGTTTCCCAGTGCCAAAGCCCTGCGCATGCTGGGTGCGCGCTGGTGGATTTTCAGCGTGGTCCTGATCTGGGGTATCTCCGCCACCTGCATGGCGCTGGTACAGAACATCTGGCACCTGTTTTTCCTGCGCTTTTGTCTTGGTATCGCCGAAGCCGGCTTTGCCCCCGGTGTCGTGTTCCTGTGCAGCTGCTGGGTGCCGAAGAAATACCGCGCCCGCGCCATTGCCACCACCATGCTCGCCATTCCCATTTCCGTGATCATCGGCGGGCCGCTGTCCGGCTGGCTGCTGAGCATGGACCCACCCTTCGGCCTGCCCGGCTGGCGCTGGATGTTTTTCATCGAGGGCTTGCCGGCCATCGTGCTCGCCTTTGTGGCCCTGAAAGTGTTTGCCCATCCACCGCAGACAGCACCCTGGCTCGACAGCACGGAGAAACAGTGGCTGGAGAATGAACTTGCCGGTGAGCAGACCGTGAAACAGGAAACCGGTGCCACCTCGTTCCGTGACGTGCTGACCGATGCCCGCATCCTGTGCTCGGCCGGCGTCTGGTTTGCCCTGATCTTCGGCTCGTACGGCATCATGTTCTGGCTGCCGCTGGTCATGCAGGAAATGACAGGGCTGGGAGAATTCCAGATTGGCCTGTTGTCTGCCCTGCCCTGGCTCGGCATCGGTACCGGCATGATCCTGGTGTCCCGGCATTCCGATAAAACCCAGGAACGCTTCTGGCACGTGGGCCTGGCCGCTGTCGGCGGTGGCCTGTGCCTGCTCGGCAGTGCCTATTCGCCATCCAATGGCCTGTCGCTGGTACTGCTGTTTCTCGCCGGCGTCGGCCTCGGCGGCGCCCAGGGCACGTTCTGGACCATTCCCACCGCGATCATGGCGCAGGCTGTCGCCGCCAACGGTGTGGTCCTGATCAACCTGATCGGCAACATCAGTTCCCTGATCAACTCCAGTGTCATCGGCTACGTGCGCGAGACCACCGGCTCCTACCAATTGACTATTGTGCTGCTGGCCGTGATTATCGCCAGCGCTGCAGTCCTGGTGGCGATCATTGCCCGGTTGTCCGGCCGCGAGTTGCCGCAGAGCACCCCGGCAGCGCCAGCTGTTGCATCGGCGCCCGAGAGTGCTGTTTGACAGGCGGCCCGGATTTTTAGCAAGTTCGCTGACAAGACTGTCAGCATTCCAGACTCACGAGGTACATCATGCGTGGCTGGCACGTGTTACAACGACTTTTTTATGCCCTTGTCCTAACAGGCTGCTGGCAGGCGGCGACGGCACACCACTCTCCGGTCGCATTCGACACCGATGTCACTGACTTCACCCTGGAAGGTGAAATCATCAGCGTCGATGTGCGCAATCCGCACTCCGCCATGACCCTGCGCGTGACCAACGACGACGGCTCGACCACGGACTGGGATATCGAATTCAGCAGCATCAACCTGCTGCTGCGACGCGGCTGGGATTTTGATCGCCTGGTCGTGGGCGACCAGGTCAAGGCCACCGGCAACCCGAGCGCTCTCGGCAAGCCGGAAATGTACATGTGGTCGATTATCCTGCCGGACGGCACGGAGTATGACCGATGAACGTATCCGGCCTGGCAAAAACAAGCCTCCTCCTCTGCACTGCCCTGCTGCTGGCCGGCACCGCGCAGATAAGTGTGGCACAGGACCCGGCCATGGCCGGGATCTGGCTGCCCGATGGCGCCCGCAGCCAGCGCACACCCAATCCCCTGCCCTACACTGCCGCCGGTGAAAAAGCGGTCAGGGATTGGCAGGCAGGACGGGATCCACTCGAGGATGACCCGGGCCGTTTCTGCCAGGCCCCGGGCATGCCGGCACAGGCACTCAGTGGCGCCGGCTATCCCCTGGAAATGGTGCTGACCGCTGACACCGTCTACATCCTGATGGAACTGCACCAGCAGAACCGGCGCATATTCCTGAACACGGCGCATCCAGCGCGTACCCTGCCGCAACGCAACGGGCATTCAGTGGGCCATTGGGAAGGCGATACTCTGGTGGTGGACACCACCGCGATCCGCCCGATCTTTTTCGGCGCGGTACCCCACACCGACCAGGTGCATGTAGTGGAGCGTTTCCGGGTGATTGACGACGGCGCCACGCTGGTCGATGAGGTCACGATCACCGACCCGGCGCTGTACACCCAGCCGATCGTGGTCGAGCGCTATTTCAGCAAGGCCGAAGACGGGGCGCTCATGCTGGAATATGAATGCTCCGAAGCCATGTGGATCGAGCACGAGGAGAGCCGGGGATTTTCGCCCTTTGCGCCGTGATGCCAATGGTGCTGCAATTGTCCCGCGCCTGACATTCACGGTATGCTAATCCCGGGACTTATTCCGGGAATCACGCGTCATGCCCCAATCCGCGGCTGCCACCGAACTGCAAAATCTGGCCGACCTGTGTGCCGGGCTGCAACTGCATGGCAGGCCCGAAAACATCAATACCCGCCTGCTCGATCCCATCGCCTCGGCCCTGGGGGCCGAATCTGCCGCCCTGAGGCGCCTGTCCCTGAGACAGGGATGTGCGGAAATTCTCGATATGACCAGTCTCGGACTCGCCAGTACTGTTAACGACGATTACCGCTGTCACTTTCACACCATGGACCCTTTTCTGGCGCACCTGGACCAGATCGGCCGGTCGGGCGTATCTGCGCCACTGGCACCGGATACCAGCAGCAATCGCTTTTCGCAGTATTACCGCGATTTCCTGGTCCCCAATGATCTGGTCCATCATGCCGGCTTTCTGGTACGGGATGCTTCCCGACAACAGGCCTGGATCTTCAATTTTCACCGCGGCAGCCGTTCTGCGGCATTCTCATCGGTCGAAATGGCCAGGACCCGGGCCATTGAAACCTTCCTGCAAGGCCAGGCATCCCAGCAGTCACCCCGTTTCAACGCGACGCTGTGGGAAACACTCAGCATACGTGAACGCGATATCTGCACGGCCGTATCCCGGGGGTTGGGCAACAAGCAAATCGCGGCATCCCTGGGCATCAGCACCCGCACGGTGGAAAACCATTTACGCAACATCTACGGCAAATTCGCCATCAAAACCCGCACACAGCTGATCGCACATTTGTATCAGTAGGTAGTATTCGCTATTGCCGGTGTCGCGGCGAAGCCATTAACTCGACCGTCAGAAAGCCTGCATGTCGTGCCAAGCGCGACCATGTTGGCATCATTCAACCTCGTCTGGAGCTGCGCGTATGACACTGCCTGAATTCAAACACCGCATCCTTGTGCTTTTTTCCCTGGTACTGGCCCTGCCTGCATCCCTGCTGGCGCAGGAGGCAGACCTCATTCTGCATAACGGCGAGTTCTACACGCCTGACGGCTGGCAACAGGCTGTTGCCATTCGCAACGGGGTGATCGTGGCGCTGGGCGCCGACAGCGATGTCATGACGCTGGCCGGCACGAATACCCAACGCCTCGATCTTGCCGGTGCCACGGTGTTTCCGGGCCTGCACGATCTGCACGTGCACCCGATGGGCGCCGGACTGAACCAGTTGCAATGCAATTTTCCCCAGGGCTCGAGCAGCGAACAACTGCTCGCCGCGGTGGCTGCCTGTGTGGCCGAGCGCAATGACGGTGAATGGATCACCGGCGGGCAATGGGATGCGTCATCCTTCGGCAGTCAGCCCATGCACCGGCGCATGCTGGATGAGGTCGCTCCCGACAACCCGGTATCACTGGTGGATATCAGCGGCCACAGCATCTGGGTCAACAGCCGTGCCCTGGAACTCGCCGGTATCAGCAATGCCACCCTGGCGCCTGAAGGCGGGGTCATCGAAAAAGATGCCAGTGGCGATGTCACCGGTGTGCTGCGCGAAAGTGCTTCCGGCCTGGTGCGTGGCATTATTCCGCCCGAGTCCCCGGCCCAGATCAAGGAAGCCCTGTACTGGGCATCACAGACCATGCTTGGCCATGGCATTACCGCGTTCACCGATGCCGGGGTCAGCGGCGTCAACATGCAGGCCTTTGCCGAACTCTCTGATGAGGGCCGTCTGAAGCAGCGCGTGCGCACCTGCATGATGTGGCGCGGCCTCGCGTTTGGCGGCAGTGATGGTTCCGGCATGCCGGAGTATGTGGCCATGCGCAATCTGTACGCCCGCGAGCGCCTGCATCCGGACTGCATCAAGATTGCCCTGGACGGTGTGCCGACCGATGGTCATACCGCTGCCATGGTGGAACCCTATGCCGATACCGATGCCGTTGGCGGCAACCGGGATCGCGGTATTCTCATGGTGCCTGCTGATGAACTCGCTACCCTGGTGACAACATGGGATGCCATGGGCTTTGTGGTGAAAATGCATGCTGCCGGCGACGGTGCCGTGCGTGCCGGGCTGGACGCCATTGCCGCCGCCAGGGAGGCCAACGGCTTTACCGGGCGCCTGCACGAAGTCGCCCACAACAGTTTTGTGCAGATGGATGATATCCGGCGTGCGCGCAGCATCGGGGCAACGTTTGAGATGTCGCCCTACATCTGGTTTCCCAACCCGATTATTCCCGACATTGCCAAGGCGGTCGGTGATGAGCGCATGTTGCGCTGGACACCGGTCAAGGATGCCATCGATGCGGGTGCCCTCGTTGTCCCAGGCTCCGACTGGCCAGTGGTGCCACAGGTGAACCCCTGGATCGGCATCGAAACCCTGGTTACCCGTCAGGCACCGGGTGGTATCGGTGAACCCCTGGGGGCTGTCGAGCGCATTACCCTGGAACAGGCCATTGAGCTGTATACCGTGAATGCGTCGCGGGAATTCGGCAACCGGCACCGCACCGGTTCCATTGCAACCGGCATGCTGGCAGACCTGATTGTGCTCGACCGGAATCCGTTCAGCATTCCCATCACCGAGGTCCATCAGACCCAGGTCAGACAGGTCTATATCGAAGGTGAACTTGTGCACGAACTGGATTGAGCAGTACTTTGGCCAAACATTTTTCCTTGCTTGAGAAGCCCATGGCCCATAACACACTGAAAAGGCTGTCCCTGGCACTGGCATGCAGCCTGGCAACGGCCGCCTATGCCCAGTCGCCGGCCCATCCGATGGATGCCCTGACGGCGGATGAAATCCGTGCAACCCGACGCATCCTCGAGGAGTCGGGACGGCTGGCCGACGCGGCTTTCTTTCCGGCCATTACCCTGCAGGAAAACGACAAGGCATCCGTACTGGCCTGGCGCGCGGGCATGCCCTTTACGCGGCAGGCCTTTGCCGTGGTCTTCCAGGACAGCGCCGTGTTCGAAACCGTGGTCGACCTGGACAATGCCAACGTGGTCTCGTGGCAGGAAATCCCGGACATCGAACCACGTATCCTGGGCCATGAATTCGATGTGGTCCCCATCCTGTGGCAGGACGCCCGCTGGCGCGATGCCATGGCGCTGCGGGGCTACGACAGTGCCGAAGACGTGTTCTGCATGCCACTGACAACAGGCCCGGTGCTGCCTGCCGAATACGCCGGTCATCGCCTGCTGTATGCCAATTGCCTGGACGTCACGGAAGAAAACCTGATGGCTTTCGGGCGCCCCATCAGCGGTTTGATGGGCATCGTCGACCTAGAGTCCCGGGAAGTGCTCGACGTCATCGATCTCGGTGTTATTCCGCAGACCACGGACAGGCCCAGCCTGGATTATGAACTGTCCTCCCGCTATCGCACCGACGCCAAACCGGTGGAAATCGTGGCGCCTGAAGGCTCCAACATCACCATCGATGGCTCCGAAATCACCTGGGACAACTGGCGCTTTCATTTACGCACCGACCAGCGGGTGGGCCCTGTGATATCCCTGGTCACCTATGATGATGAGGGTGAGCGCCGTCCCATCGCCTACCAGATGGCCGCCTCCGAAATGTTCGTACCATATATGGACCCCACACCCACCTGGTCATGGCGTGCCTACATGGATATCGGGGAATACGGTTTCGGCCTGTCCCTGAGCCCGCTGGTTGCCGGTGCCGATTGCCCTGCTTCGGCCCATTTCCTCAACCAGGTCATTGCCGATGACTCCGGCGCGCCCCTGGTGCTGGAAAACAGTGTCTGTATTTTCGAGCGCCCCACCGGCGGTCCGCTCTGGCGTCACGTGGAAAATGGCGCCCTGGTCAGCCGCCCGGCCGTGGAACTGGTGGTGCGGATGGCGCCCGTGGTGGGCAACTACGACTACCTGATCGATTTTGCGTTCAGCAAGGCCGGTGATATTGATATTCGCGCGGGCGCGGCGGGGATCGATGCCGTCAAGGCCGTGGCAGCGCAATCACTGGCGGATCTGTCAGCTGAGGAAGACACCGCCTACGGCACGATGATCGGCAGCGGCCTGGTCGGGGTCAATCATGATCACTTCATTGCCTTTCGTGTGGACCTGGACATTGATGGCCCGGTCAACAGCGCCCGGTTCGACCATGTCAGAACGCAGCAACTGCCGGAAGACAATCTGCGCCGCAGCCTCTGGACTGTAGAAGAAGAAACCGTAACGCAGGAAGGTGCGCTGGCCCAGCACCTGGGTGAGGGTTACCTGCGCATCATCAGTGATGAGCGCACCAACCGCCTGGGGTATGCCACCGGTTATCAGCTGTATCCCGGTCACAATGCACTGTCGATTCTCGCACCGGACGAACCCCTGCAGGAGAGAGCGGCCTGGTCGGCAAAACCGGCCTGGCTGACCCGCTACGCCGGGGACGAGTTGTATGCCTCAGGCGACTATCCCAATCAGAATCCTGCTGTCACCGGCCTGGCCCAGTGGGCCGGCGACGGTGACAGCATCGAAAAAGAGGACCTGGTGCTGTGGTACACGCTCGGGTTCAGGCACATCACCCGCGCCGAAGACTGGCCAGGCATGCCGACACTCTGGCATTCGTTTCGCCTGCGTCCGTTCAATTTCTTCGGTGGCAGCCCGGTCATGGATGTGGTGCCCGAAACCGAGTAACCCGCACATACCGCGGACTGTTCAGGCCAGCCTGTAACGGCTTTCCGGCAGTCCTTTGAAAGGGGTGCGATAGACAAAAACATGCCCGGCCTCGGGCTGCTGCGCCAGCGCGGCATCATCCAGATTTTCCTTCGCCGTGGTGACAAACAGCAGATCCAGATCAGGTCCGCCGAAACAGAGGCAGGTGGGCTGGGTGACCGGCAGTGCAAGTTCAGCCAGAACATCCCCTTGCGGGGAATAGCGCACCACCCTGCCGCCGCCCCAGTGGGCATTCCAGAGACACCCTCCACTGTCGATCACCGAACCGTCCGGCGCACTGCCGTCAGGGACACGCACAAAGTCACGGGCATTACCCAGCGAGCCTGATGCCGCGTCAAAGTCAAAGGCACGAATCACGCCAGTCGGGGAATCGGCAAAGTAGGCCGTCGCGGCATCCGGACTCCAGCACAGGCTGTTGCTGATCCGGATTTCACCGAGACGCTTTTGCGCCTGGTCACCAGTCAGGCAGTACAGGCTGCCGGTCACCGTATTGCCGGCGGCATCCGTCGCCGGGGCGTTTTCCACCATGGTGCCGGACCAGAAGCGGCCCTGGCGATCGACGCGACCGTCATTGAAGCGGGTGCCGGTGAAGCCGGCCTCCGGCTGCGTCAGCCAGTCGAGTTCGCCGGTACCGGGCGTGTAGTAAGCAAAACCTTCGGCAAAGGCGCACACCAGTCGCTCATCCTGAGCAATGAAACCGAAAGCACACAGGCGTGTTGGAAGTTCAAACACCTGCAGCTGTTTGTCAGCCAGATGATAACGATGCAAACGCTGGCCATGGATATCGGTCCACCAGGCGCACCCGGTGACCTCGTCCCAGAGCATGCATTCACCCAGGATGTTGCCGACCGGGATCACCTCCAGCAGGGTAAATTCACTCATGACCGTTTGCCCTGCTCCAGCGTGTGCGACAGCCAGCGTTGCAGGCAGATGAACACCAGCACCAGCAGGCCGATAACGATTTTGGTCCACCAGCTGTTGAGCGTGCCGTCAAAGGATATCCAGGTCTGGATCAACCCCATGATGAGCACGCCAAGCAAAGTGCCCCAGACAAACCCGGTACCGCCGCTGAGCAGGGTGCCGCCAATGACCACGGCCGCGATGGCATCCAGTTCCAGGCCCACGCCGGACAACGCATAACCCGAGGCCGTATAAAAGGAATACACCACCCCGCCGGTGGCCGCCAGGGTGCCGCTGAGCACATAGACCAGGATGCGGGTACGCCCGACCGGCACACCCATCAGGGCAGCCGACTGGGCATTGCCGCCCAGGGCATAGATATAACCGCCGGTGCGCGTGTAATGCAGCAGCCAGATGGCGAGCACGAAAATGAACAGCAAGGCCATGGCCCCGGTGCCGAACCAGGCGCGGCCGGGCAGCAGGATGCCGAAGTTATTCACGGCGCTGTAGAAGCCGTGCTCGATGGGAATGGACTGCTCACTCAGAATCGTCGCCAAAGAACGGGCAAAGAACATTCCCGCCAGCGTCACGATAAAAGGCTGCATGGCGTAGTAGTGAATCAGCGCTCCCATGACCAGGCCCAGCAGTGACCCGCAGGCAATCACCACCGGCAGTGCCAGCAGCGGATGCCAGCCCTGTTGCTCGATCAGCACGGCACACAGCACACTGCTGAAGGCGATCACGGCACCGACACTGAGGTCGATACCGCCGGACAGGATGACAAAGGTCATACCAATGGCCGTGATGCCGAGAAAGGCATTGTCGGTAAACAGGTTCAGCACCACGCGCAGGCTGCCGAAACCGTCAAAGCGGATGGCACCTGTGAGAAACAGCACCACCAGCAGGGCAGCCGTGACCAGGACCGGCAGCAGGCGTGGATTCAACCGGGGCTTCATGCAGCCTCCCTGCGCCACAGCAAGGATACCTGGCGCTTGAAAACAGCCGACTGCAGCAGCAACACGGCAATCACCACCAGCGACTTGATCAGCAGGTTGTACTGCGGGGCGATGCCACTGACGAGAATGGTGGTGCTCAGGGCCTGGATAATCAGTACGCCGATCACCGACAGCACCAGCGAAAATCGTCCACCGGCCAGCGCTGCACCACCGATGACAACGGCCAGAATGGCATCCAGTTCCAGCCACAGGCCGGCATTGTTGGCATCGGCGCCCTGGATATCGGCTGTGATGATCATGCCTGCCACGGCAGCGCACAGACCGGAAATCCCGTAAACCGCCAGTTTCACGCCCTTCACGGGCACACCGGCATAGTGGCTGGCCTGCGCATTACAACCCACCGCTTCGATGAACAGACCGAGCGCGGTGAAACGCACCAGCCCATGCACCAGCAACAGGACTATCACGGTAATCACCACCGGTGCCGGCAAACCCAGCAGGCTGCCAACCCCCAGGAAGGCAAAACCGTCATGGGTGAACGTGATGATCTGCCCGTCATTGATGAGCTGGGCAATACCGCGTCCGGCCACCATCAGCACCAGTGTGGCGACAATCGGTTGTATACCGAGATAACTGACCAGGCCGCCGTTGACCAGGCCGGCCGCCAGACCGGCCAGCAAGCCTAGGGTCATGATCATGAGTAGAGACATGTCAGTATCGGTGATCAGGTTGGCACACACAGCACCCGTGATGGCAATCACCGCGCCGACACTGAGATCGACACCGCCGGTGGCGATCACCAGGCTCATGCCAATGGCGAGCAGGGCCACCGGCGTACCGCGATTGAGGACATCCACCAGGCTGCCATACAGTCGGCCGTCACGCAGTTCGACCTGGAAAAATGCCGGGCTGATGAACAGGTTGGCCAGCAGGATCAACGCCAGCGCCAGCAGCGGCCAGAAATAGCGACTGTGCAGGCAGCGTTGCAACAGCGCATGGGCCTTCATGTGCCGGCACCACTGGCCATCGCGGTCATGATGTGCTGCTCACTGATCTGCTCGCCCTGCAGGTGGGCCTGCACACGCTTCTCGCGCATCACCACGACCTGGTCGCACAGCGCCAGCAGCTCCTCGATTTCCGACGAGGCCACGATCACGGTCATGCCCTGTGCGCACAGCCGGCGAATCAGACGGATGATTTCGGCATGGGCACCGATGTCGATGCCGCGGGTGGGTTCGTCCAGAATCAGGACATTCGGTTGCGTGATCAGCCAGCGCCCCAGCACCACCTTCTGCTGGTTGCCGCCACTGAGTTCACCCACGGCTTTTTCCGCATTCGGACAAGCGATCTGCAGGTCGGCAATCATGGTCTGCGCCAAACGCTGCTGCTCATGGCGGGAAACCGGTTTCAGCCAGCCCTGCCTGGCCTGGCGGGCAAGCATGAGGTTTTCACGAATGCTGAGTTCACCGACGATACCGTCGTGCTTGCGGTCTTCCGGACACAGGGCCAGCGCATGCCCGACAGCCTGACGGGGCGAATGGATCATGACTGCCTGGCCAGCTATGGCAACATTGCCGCCGGTGACGCTGGCCAGCCCGAACAGGGTTTCGCAGACTTCAGTGCGCCCGGCCCCGAGCAGGCCTGACAGTCCCAGCACCTGGCCTTTGGCCACGGCAAAGGAAATGCCATGCAGGCCGTTGCTGGATGTCACGTTGCTGGCCACCAGCAGCGGTTCGCCGGTCGTCGCAGACGGTTTATCGCGTGCCTCGGCTTCCAGCACTGCCAGCTCCCGTCCCAGCATGTGGCCCACCAGGTCATGACGCGGCAACTGCGTCTTGACAAACGTGCCGACCCGGCTGCCGTTGCGCAGCACCGTGATGCGATCACTGATCTCGTAAACCTGGTCGAGAAAATGCGTGATAAACACAATCGCCATGCCCTGCGCCTTCAGCTCACGCAGCAGGCTGAACAACAGGGTCACTTCGTCACGGTCGAGACTGGCGGTGGGTTCATCCAGGACCAGCACCCGGGCGGACTGGTCGATGCCGCGGGCAATGGCCACCAGTTGCTGTATCGCCAGTGAATACACTGACAGGGGTTGTGTGACATCGATATCGAGATGGAAGCGTTGCAGCAGGACGCGCGCCCTGTCGTGCAGGGTGCGCCAGTCGATGCAACCGAAGCGGCGCGGTTCTCGCCCGAGATAGAGGTTGTGCGCCACGCTCAGGTTGGGCAGCAGGTTCACTTCCTGGTACACGGTGCTGATGCCGGCTGCCTGGGCGTCGGCGGGCGAATGCAGGGACAGCGGCTTGCCATCGCAGAGTATGTGCCCGGCATTCGGGACATAGGCCCCGGTCATGACCTTGATCAGGGTGGATTTGCCGGCGCCGTTTTCGCCCAGCAGGGCATGGATTTCTCCGGGCGCCAGATCGAAGCTGACGTTGTCGAGTGCCTGCACGCCGGCAAACTGCTTGCTGACCTCAACTAGGGCCAGTACGGAGCTGGCAGGTTGTGGCGCCGACTCGTTCATGCCGGTCAGTTTGCGCCGGTTCTCCTGGCGTATTCCTCGGCAGCGGTCTGCTGCGTGTACAGGTCGCCGTTGATACTGACCAGTTTCGGGCCCGCCGGCCCGCCGTTGAGATAATTGATGATGGCATCGAAAGCCGGACCGCCCATGTGCGGGCTCAGTTCGACAGTGGCATTGGTGTCGCCGTCCGCCATGGCCTTGAAGATATCGGGCACCGCATCCACGGAGACGATGAGAATGTCATCCCCGGGATCGAGCCCGGCTTCCTTGATGGCCAGCACGGCCCCGATCGCCATTTCATCGTTGTGCGCCCACACGGCGCAGATCTCGTTGCCGCCGTTTTCCGCTTTCAGAAAACTCTCCATCACTTCCTTGCCCTTGCTACGGGTGAAGTCACCGGTCTGGGAACGGATGATAGTGGCCTGGGGATAGTCAGCAATGACTTCGTTGAAGCCGGTCATGCGATCAATGGCGGCCGTAGCACCAACGGTGCCCTGCAGTTCCACGATGTCGCAGACGCCACCGGTGGCATCCATCAGCCAGCGGGCAGCCTTGCGGCCCTCTTCCACAAAGTCGGAAGCAATGCGGGTCAGGTACAGGGAGTCGTCATCCAGGGCCATGTTGCGGTCAACGATGACCACCGGAATGCCGGCGCGTTTGGCTTCTTCCAGCACCGGCTTCCAGCCGGTTTCCACTACCGGGGCCACGACCATGCCGTCGACCCCCTGGGCGATGAAACTGCGAATGGCCTTGATCTGGTTTTCCTGTTTCTGCTGGGCATCGGAAAATTTCAGGTCGATGCCGCGGGCGGCTGCTTCTGCGCGCACGCTGTCCGAAAAACTGGTGCGCCAGCTGCTCTCCGAACCGACCTGGGAAAAGCCGATGGTGAGCGCCTCCGGTGCTGCCGGTGCGCCGCTGTCGTCACTGCCGCCACAGGCCGTGAGACAGGTCAGCAGGATGGCCTGGAGGAAAAGTGTGGTGATTCTCATGATCTCTCCCGTTTGCTGTGCGGGTATTGTTGATTCTTATAAGAGCCTCAATGTTACAGGGCGCCGGTCGAACTTTCGCCATCCACCAGGCGTCTGAGCCCCAGCGGGTTGGCATTGCGCAAGGCGTCCGGCAGCAGGTTCTCCGGGCAATTCTGGTAGCACACTGGGCGCACGAAGCGGGCGATGG
>Ga0255770_10002175_pt1 | contig 17812 bp, 21 predicted proteins | sample 071ome_22_FD_179968 | JGI IMG/M metagenome (GOLD analysis project Ga0255770, IMG submission 179968) | Coastal salt marsh microbial communities from the Groves Creek Marsh, Skidaway Island, Georgia - 071404AT metaG (version 2) | ecosystem: Environmental > Aquatic > Marine > Intertidal zone >... | reverse complement strand
TTTCGCGCTGCCCGCCGCGGCGCAGCAGGAGGCCAAGCGGTCCATTACCGAGCTCGGCCCTCCCGTGTCGGAGCAGCTCGAGGCGCATGTGAGATTCATCGAAAGCGGCGGTGCGGACGGCGCGCCCGCTGATTTTTCAGGTGTCGATCTGCGGCCCCTCAAGCTGTTGGCGCACCTCAACCTCGCCACGCTGCGGGCATCGGGCGCGACCTTCTATGGCATTGATCTGTAGGGCGTGCAGTTGCAGGGCGCCGATCTGCGCGGCGCCGATCTGCGCGCAGCCAACCTCGAAGGCGCCGACTTGCGGGGTGCCAAACTGACCGATGCGAAATTATCTGGTGCCATACTTCGCGACTGCAACATGGGTCCGCTGGTCATCGATTCGAACCGGCGCATGGTGACCCAGATCGCTGGCGCGGACCTTTGCGGCGCAGACCTTCGAGGCGCGGACCTCGCGCAGGCCGTGCTCGACAGCGCGAAATTGTCCGGCACGCGGCTTGAGGGCGCGAAAATCGAGACCGCCTCGATGAAGGACACGGAGATGGATTCGCCCGCCTCGGAATGATGCGGCGCAGCATGGCGGCGCGTTTTTCTGACTCGCTTTCTGCCCGGAATCCTGTGTTAAGCTTTCTCGGTTAACGTGCTCCGCGGTGTTGAAGCCGCCTTCGGGCGGGTTTCAATAAAAACGATAGACATCGCGGTGCCGAGTGCGTCGGGAAACGCCAGCGATGAGTGACTTTGAGGGGCCTGGCAACGGCGGTGGAGAGCGGATCACCGCCACGGTCAAATGGTTCAACCCAATCAAGGGGTATGGTTTCGTCCAGCCGTCGAACGGCTCGGGAGATGCCTTCGTTCATGTTTCCGTTCTTGAAGCGGCGGGACAGAAGGATCTCCAGGACGGTGCGCAGCTCGAATGCGAAATCGAACAGGGCCCACGCGGTCCGATGGTTTCCGTCATTCACAGCGTGACGGGAGGCAGCCCAGAGGCCGCGCCCGCGAGCAGCAGCGACGCACCGACCGTTGACGGCACGGTCAAGTTCTTCGATCCGAACAAGGGGTACGGCTTCATTGTTCCGGATGGGGACGGTCAGGACATTTTCGTTTCCGGCCGCGTGGTCGCCCAGTCGGGGCTGCGGATGCTGGAAGCGGATGCGCGCGTGCGTGTTGCAACGCGCGGCGGCGACAAGGGACCGCTCGCCGTGTCGATCGAGTTGATCGGCTGACCGGCAACACCTGACGAAACCGCTCCGGCGCTGTGCTGGGGCTCCCTTGCCGAAGACCGACTATTCGCGGACGCTGCGTAGCTGCGGCGTCATCGTGATCGTTTCGGCATTTGCCGTGCGCGTCCGTACCTCCAGCGTATATCCCGCTTCGAGCAGCACCCCGGCAACGATGTCGAGATCGCGCTCGAGTTCGGCTGCGAAGGCGCTCTTCACCATCCAGCGCATCAGGGCGTGGGCGTGTCCATCCGCACCATTCTGCCGGGCCGCAATCAGGTTCAGCAGACAGGTCTCGTCATGGCTGATCCGGCAGCAAACCGGCCGGTGCAGGCGCACCCGCCGACGGGCATGACGGCCAAGCGTCTCGAAGGCGGAGTCGAGGGCTTCGCAGATCTGGGTGGCGGCGTGGGGTCCGCAAATCCGGTTGAACTCCAGGACCACACCCGACCAGCGCGAACGGTCGGCGACCCACTGGCGCAGCGCGTGAACCAGAAGCCGCTCCACATAGGTGGGTTGCCGGGACGATTCCGGCAGGGGCATGGACCAGGACATTTCGATCATCGCGCACATCCGTTCCTGTGAACTCTTCGTCGGATGCGAGTTATACTGAAAATGATAATCATTCGCAATTACAAACGATGGACCCACACGGCGTGGCGGGTGACCGCGCGGTTCAGGTCAGGTGCGGGGTACGGGCGGCCTCTGCCAGGCGGACAAGTTCCGTGCGCGCGGAGACCGCGTCGGTGACGAGGTTCACGAAGCCGACGCGGGTGAAGGTATCGTTGCGCGTCAGATCGCAGCCCTCGGGATCAAGCGCAGTCATGGTCCAGTCGAGACCGGGCCGGTCGGCGAGGTTGTTGGCATAGTTGCGCACAGCGTCGGCGTGATCCGCATTCATGTGGTCGACGATGTCCGCCTCGGCGTCAGCGAGTTCGGTGAAGGCCGAACCGTCAAGAACAACCTCATCGGCACTGACGGTCTCGATCCTCCCGAAGCCGCCGATGAAATGTACAGATTCCGCTTGCAGGCGGTAGAGGTGGAAATCCGCGAACGCCATATGGGCGCTGCCGCGCGCGTGCTGGCGCAGGAAACGGTTGTGCAGGCGTTCGTCCTCGCAAGGCTCCATCCGTCCGATGACAGTGGCGCGCGACAGGTTGATCGCCTCGGTGCCGGGGCGGGCATAGAGCATCGAGACACGCGGGTCGTTCTTGAAGTTGCGGGTGTGCCGCGCGAGGTCGGAGAGCAGCACCAGCGGGGCGGCGTCATGGCCGCAGGCACAAAGGACGAGGCTTGCATAGGGCGCACCGCCGGTTTCGCCGTCGATGGTGGCGAGGGTCGCCGTGCGGGCGGTTCGGATAAGGCGGCGGGCGAGTTCGCTGCTCGGTTTGTCGCGATCGTCGATGGTCATGTCGGCGCGGAGATTAGCGAACGCGGCTGCGCCCGGAAAGGTATGCGGCCTACTTGTGCATGCCTTTGTGCATTTCCGTGTGTGTGTGCTGGTCCTCCGGCTTCATCGGCATTCCGCTGTTCATCGTGCGCGCCGGGCCTTTGTAGCCTGCGGACTCCACAATGGCCTCAATCTCGACCTTGCCGGCGTGTTCGAATTCCAGCGTCACATCGATGGTGGTCTCTTCCAGCAGAGGCCCCTTCAGGCCGATCAGCATGACGTGGTAGCCACCCGGCGCAAGCACCGCCGAGCCGTCAGCCGGAACTTCGACGCCGTCCACACGGCGCATGCGCATGACGTCGCCATCCTTGAAGTGGCCGTGCACCTCGACAGTATCGGCCTCGGGCGACGAGGCGCTGACCAGCCGGTCGGCATCATTGCTGTGGTTCACGATCTCCATGAACACGGCACCGACCTTCTGGGTGGAGGCAGTGGCGCGCGTCCAGGGGTGCGAAATCACGAGGTCTCCCCGCCTCTCCTCATGAGCCTGGGCGGCGGCGAGGGTGAGCAGGACCGTGACGGCGGCGAAAATGGTGCGGATCATGATCGACGGACACTTTCGTGTTCGGGTGTGTCTAGGAATTGGCTTTCATGTGCTGGCGGATCGCGGCGGCCATCTCTTCCGGCGCGGTCCCGTAACGAAACATGCCCACCACGCCTCCATCCGGTGCCAGGAGATACACAAACGAGGAATGGTCCATCAGGTAGTCGGTGTAGCTCGGGTCCTCGAATTTCCGGAACAGGACCCGGTAGGCCTGCGCGACGCTGCGAATCTCCGCCTCGGTGCCGGTCAGCCCGACAAGGCGTTCATGGAACAGGGGTACATACTCGGCCAGCACTTCCGGCGTATCGCGCTCCGGGTCGATGGTGATCATGACCGGACGGACTCGCGCACCATCGGCGCCGAGTTCGTCAATCGCCGCAGCTATCTGACCCAGCTCCGTCGGGCAGACATCGGGACAGTAGGTGTAGCCGAAATAGATCAGCGCGTAGTCGCCGGCGAGGTCGCGGTCGGTGAATGTTGCGCCGGTCTGGTCGATCAGCTCGAACGGTCCGCCGATCTCGACACCTACCACCATGCCGGTCGTGGATGTCCCCTCGGCCGGTTCGCCCTGGCGCAGGTTGAGCCAGGCGCCGAAGCCGAAGATCGCGACGACCAGAAGGACGACGCCGATATGGAGTGTTCGGTTCATGGGCGATGTTTATGCTGCTGCTTCTAACTGTGCAATGCGTCTGCCGGTCGCACGGATTTCACGTTCGCGTTTGTGGCGAGAACATGGCCCGACCCTTTGTGGGCCCGGAAATCCAGCCGGTTTGGGCAGGAAAACAGGCCGTAAATGCGCCATAATGAAATGTGACATTGGGATATGGCGGCCCTCGACACTTCCATCGAGCCTCCCGACCGCAACATGAAGGGGACCCGAGCATGACCCAGACAATCGCCCTGGTGGATGACGACCGCAACATTCTGACTTCGGTCACGATGGCGCTTGAGGCCGAAGGCTATAACGTCAGCACCTACTCCGACGGTGACGAGGCCCTGACCGGCCTGAGCCAGACGCCGGTGGACCTCGCGGTTCTCGATATCAAGATGCCGCGCATGGACGGGATGGAACTGCTGGGCAAGCTGCGCAAGACATCGCGCATGCCGGTGATCTTCCTGACTTCCAAGGATGACGAGATCGACGAGGTGCTGGGCCTGCGCATGGGCGCGGACGACTACATCACCAAACCGTTCTCCCAGCGTCTGCTGATCGAGCGTATTCGCGCGATCCTGCGCCGCTCCGAGGTCGAGCAGGCATCACGTGACGCCAATGGCGATAGCGAGGCGGTGATCCGCCGTGGCGATCTGATGCTCGACCCGAGCCGCCACCTTTGTACCTGGCGCGACAAGGAGGTCACCCTCACGGTGACCGAGTTCCTCATTCTCGAGGCGCTGGCGCAGCGCCCGGGCCATGTGAAAAGCCGTGACCAGTTGATGGACGCGGCGTATGGCGAGAATATCTATGTCGATGACCGCACCATCGACAGCCACATCAAGCGCCTGCGCAAGAAGTTCCGTGACGTGGACGATGAGTTCAGCCAGATCGAGACGCTGTACGGCATCGGCTATCGCTACAAGGACAACTAGCCTGCGGGCGGCGCGGCCCGCGCGTCCGCGCCCTCGGCACCTGCTTCACCCCCGGGGGACGGGATGAGCATCAACGCCCGTTTCACCAACAGGACCGAGTCCGGCCGTTCAGATGACGGCCGTGACGGCGCACGCGCGGCGACGGCCCGGAGGCCGGTCCGCTATGCCGCGGGCCGCGTGTGGTCCTGGCTGCTCCGCCGGCGCCCCTCGACGTCGCTGACCCGGCGTATCCTCGCGATCAACCTGCTCGTGCTTGCCGTCCCGGTGGGCGGGTTCTTCTTCCTCGATGAATATCAGGAAAGCCTGGTCGATGCGGAAATCGAGGCCCTGCGCGTGCAGGGTGAGGTATTCGCGGGCGCGGTAGGCGCGGGTGCCATTGTCGTGGCCCCGGGGATCGGCCAGCGGATCGATCCGGTGCGCGCCAGCCTCATGCTGCGCCGCCTGACCGAACCGACCCTGACCCGTGCCCGGCTGTTCGCGGAGAACGGGCGGCTGGTGACCGACACCCAGGCGCTGATCTCGCCGCGCGGCCAGGTGCGTGTGCGCGAACTCCCGCCGCCCGACGGCTTCGCGCCGGTGAACTGGTTCGAGCGCCGCTTCGATGCCTTGCTCGACTGGCTGCCCGGCCAGGGTGAATTGCCGATCTATCAGGAGCGCGTGCCGCAGCGCGCCACCGACTATCGCGAAGTGATCAAGGCCCTGGCCGGCGACGCTTACGCCGTGGTGCGCCGGCATGAATCCGGCGGCATGGTGATTTCCGTTGCCGTGCCGGTGAAGCGCTACCGTCAGGTGGTCGGCGCGCTGATGCTCAGCCATGGCAGCGGCGAGGTGGAACGTGCCATGCGCGCGATCCGCATCGACATCCTGCAGGTCTTCGGTGTGGCGCTGGCCGTTACCATCCTGCTGTCGGTCTATCTGGCCGCGACCATCGCGCGGCCGCTCAAGCGGCTGGCGGCGGCGGCGGAGCGCGTGCGGCTGGGGGCCGGTCGGACGTCGCAAATCCCGGACTTCCACGGACGCCGTGACGAGATCGGCGAGTTGAGCCGCGATCTGCGCGCAATGACCGAGGCGCTGTGGGAGCGCATGGACGCCATCGAGCGGTTTGCCGCCGACGTGTCGCACGAGATCAAGAATCCGCTGACCTCGCTGCGCAGCGCGGTCGAGACAGTTGCGCGGGTGGAAGACCCCGCCCAGCAGAAGAAGCTGATGTCGATCATTCTCGACGATGTGTCCCGCCTCGACCGGCTCATCAGCGATATCTCCGATGCGTCACGCCTCGATGCGGAACTGAGCCGCGACCCGCCGTCCGATGTCGATCTGCGCGCGGTGCTGGATGCGCTCGTGGATTTGCACAGTTCGACATCGGATTCGGTGGTTGAACTTGAAATGCAGCCTGGTGTGGACCTGACGGTGTGCGCCTTTGAGGACCGCCTCGGCCAGGTTTTCCGCAACCTCATCACCAACGCCCAATCCTTCAGCCCGGCGGAAGGCCGTGTTCTGATCACGGCGGCGCGCCGGCGCGAACGCGACGGCGAGTATGTTGTGGTCACGGTCGATGACGAGGGACCCGGGATTTCCGAGGTGAATCTGGAATCGATCTTCCAGCGATTCTATTCCGACCGTCCCACGACGGGCCCGGACGGGCGCGCGGAACGAGCAGGCACCCATTCCGGCCTTGGCCTTTCCATCTCGCGCCAGATCGTCGAGGCGGCAGGCGGACGAATCTGGGCCGAGAACCGCCGCAGCGCGGACGGCTCCGTCGCCGGGGCGCGGTTCGTGGTGCGCTTCCCGGCGGTCTGAACGCCGCTCAGAGGACGACCAGCAGAAGAAGCGGCAGGGTTGCGAGCGACATCAGGGTCGAGATCATGATCACGCCTGCGACCTGTTCGGCACTGTTGTTGTAGAGCTGCGCCCACAGGTAGGAGAACAGGGCGGCAGGCCCCGAAGACTGCAGGATCACCACCCCGCGCGTGACGGGGTCGAGGTCGAGCAGGCCGGTGACCACGAAGGCGGCGGTGAAACCCGTGCCAAGCCGCAGCACCGATACATATACGCTGTTCTTCAGGCTGGTGATGTTGAGCCGGGCCAGCGCCACGCCCAGTGCCAGGATGTTCAGCGGGATGGCCGCGCCGCCGATCAGCCCCGTGGTGTTCAGTGCCCATTCCGGCGGCTTCGTGCCGGTGCCCAGGAACACCACGGACAGGACGGCGGAATAGATGATAGGCTGGCGCACGACCACCTTGAAGGAAGCATGTCCGGCCGCGATCAGCTGGCAGACGGTGTACTGGAACAGGGCATAGATCGTGTAGCCGGCAATCGCGAGGGCGAGGCCAGTTTCCCCGAAGGCGAAGAGGCACAGCGGCAGACCGAGATTGCCGGCATTTGGAATCAGGACCGGCGGCAGGAAGGCGCGGAGAGACAGCCCCCTCAGCTTCAGGCCGATGATGGCGACCGCCGCCACGGTGGCGAGCACGCCCAGGGTCGCGGCAGCCACATGCCCGTAGGCCGCGAGCGAGATGTCGAGGCCGGTCATGGTCGAGAAGACCAGGCAGGGCGTCAGAACATAGACGGTGGAGCGGGTGACGAACTCGGTCGGGAAATCGACGCCGATCCGCTCCCAGCCGAAGCCGATGGCCACGGTGACGAATATCGGGATGAGGATGGCGGAGAGTTCGGAGATCACGCGGCGATTCCGGGTTCACGGAGTTTGTTCGGTATGCGGATTTCTCCGGTCCTTAGCATGCCGGTGGCCGGGACTCTATGCGCGTGAACGCGTATTGTAGGGCGTGGAGCCGCGAGATAGGTTTCCCGGGAACACGCGCGCCGGAACGTGCCGTGGATACCGGCCTGAAAGCCGGACAAAAAACAGACTTGGGGATGTGAGATGAGACAGATCAATGTTGCCGTGATCGGACCGGGCTGGTGTGGCGGAATTCGCGCGAACGCCTGCGCCGACCATGCGCTGGTGAACGAGCTTCATCTTGCCGAAATCCGGCCCGACCGGCTTGCCGAGGTCACGGCGGAAACCAATCCCACATCCACGACCGACAACTGGGAAGAGCTGATCGCCAACGATTCCATCGACGCGGTCATGATCTCCACCACGCCGGAGACGCTGCACTATCCCATGGTCAAGGCGGCGCTCGAGGCGGGCAAGCACGTCCTGGTCGAAAAGCCGATCGCCTCCACCATCGACGAGGCCGATGAGTGCATCGCGATTGCCGAGCGGAACAACCTCAAGTTCACCGTCGGCTACTCCCAGCGCTTCCGAGAGAAGTTCGCCTTCGTCCACAAGGCGCTGAACGACGGCACCATCGGCGAGCCGGTGACCTGCCTCGTCAGCCGCAACGTGACCCGTGAACTGGGCAACAAGATCACCGGGCGTACAAAACTGTCCCCGGCAGCGATGGAGGCGACCCACGACCTCGATTTTCTGCTGTGGTGCCTGCAGCCGCGCAAGCCGATCCGGGTGTATTCCCAGCAGGCCGGCAAGCTGTTCAGGCAGAAGAGCGACACGCCCGACCACCAGTGGATCATGGTGACCATGGATGACGGCACCACGATCACCGTCGGTGCGGGCTGGATTCTGCCCTTCGGCTACAAGAACTATTCCCAGTGCTGGATCGAGGTGATCGGGACCGAGGGTGCGCTGACCATCGACGACACCCACAAGGAAGTGCAGATCAACACGACCAAGAACGGCATCCAGTACCCGATGTCCACCATGCCGGGTGAGCCGGTGGACCACATCTTCGCGGGCCCGATGAAGCTGGAGACCGATCATTTCATCGAGGCGGTCGCGCTCGACCGGCCCGTCATGGTCAAGCCGGGCGAGGCCCGTCTGGTGATGGATGTGTACACGGCTGCCGACCTGTCCGTGGAGCGCGGTGAGCCGGTGCTGCTGCCGCGCAACGACACTTCAGCCGCCGCCGCCCAGTAGAGGGCAGGAGCGATGAGCTTCAGCGCCGTCACGGAGCTGTCGCCGGGCCGCGTCTATGCCCTGCACAACACCTTTGATCTCGACGGGCGCGTCAGCGCCTATCCGCGCACCGCGCGCGGCCATTCTCCGTCCAACTGCTATCTGTTGCTGGACGACGGCGCGGCAATGCTGCTCGACACCGGCTACACCGCCCATGAGGGCGCGATCCTGGACCAGCTTTCGGGGCTGCTGGATTCGAAGACGCCCCTGTCGCTCTTTCCGCTGCGCATCAACGAATTCATGTCGGTGTGCAACACGATGGCGATCGCGAAACAGTTCAACGTGGTCGAGTGCTTCTCCAACGTGCCGGACATCGAGGACTGGGTGGAGTTCGAGACCCTGCGCGGCGAGGAGCGCAACCCGACCCTGAAAACCACGCTGATCGAGCGGGGCGACCACTGCCAGGTGCAGATCGGGTCCGGACGATTTGTCGATGTGATGAACGCGCCGCTGCGGCTCATCAGCACGCGATGGATCTACGATCCGGAAAGCAAGACGCTGTTTTCCTCCGACATGTTCAGCCATGTCTGGAGCGACCGCGAGGACGGGCCCTGGGTCATCGGCAACAACGAGGACGACGGGGTGACCGACTTTGCCTTCGTGCGGTCCTTCCTGCTGAACACGCGCTACTGGTGGATCGAGGGCGCCAACATGTCGCCGATCCGCAAGGCCGTGGCCGACGTCTATGACAGTTTCGATATCGAGACCATCGCGCCCGGTTACGGGGCGATCCTGCGCGGGCGCAACCATGTGGACCGCCAGTTCGCGGTGCTGGACGACGTGCTCGACCAGCTTGACCGCGGGAACATTCCGCCGGCCTATGTGCCGCGCGCGCTGGAACGATAGGTTGCCGCGATGACCCACAAGAACCCGCTTCCCCGTGAGATCGCGCCCGGCGTGTTCTGGCTCGGCGACTGTCTGGAGCAGCAGTACCAGGGCCGCTCATATCATTCCTACAACGCGGCCTTCCTGATCGTCGGCGACGAGGCTGCAATGCTGGTCGAGACCGGGCATCCGAAGGATTTTCCCGAGCTTGAACGGCAGATGATCGAACTGCTGGATGCCGCCTCGGTACCCCTCAAATACCTGTTCATCACCCATCAGGAGACGCCCCATTCGGGCGGGCTCGGCCGGGTGTTCCAGAACTGGCCCGATATCACGGTGCATGGCGATATCGCCGACTACCACCTGGCCTTCCCGCAATACGCCGACCGTCTGCACGACATGGAGGTCGGCGACGAAATCGATCTCGGCGGGCGAAAGCTGGTGGCGGTGGAGCCGATCATCCGCGATCTGCGCACGACATTGTGGGGCTTCGACACGGGCGCGAAGTGCCTGTTCCCGGGCGACGGGTTCGCCTACAGCCACTATCACTGGGATGGCCATTGCGGGCTGGTGGCCGAGGAAGCCACCTCTCTCGATCTCGTCGATGTGCTCGCCGTGTTTGCCGAGCGCGCGCTCTACTGGACCTCGACCACCGACATGACGATCTATGTCGATAAGCTCGAGGAGCTGATGGAGAACCTGGGCGTCGAGGTTGTCGCGCCCACCCATGGTCTTCCCGTCACCGACCTCAAGGTAACCATGCCGAAGGTGCGGCACGGGTTGATCGAGGAAGGCGGTACAGGCCGCCGTGACCGCGAAGCCGCGCAGTGAGCGGTTCGTCGCGATGATGGACAACGCCATCTGGGCGACCTGGTACGACCTGCCGGACGACCTGTCTCCGGCCCGGCGGGACGAATATTTCGACTGGCTGCACGGCACCTATCTTCCGGAAATGCAGGCGCGTCCCGGCATCGCCTGGGCGGCGCATTACGAAAACGACGGCGGCGGCGAAGGGATGGCCGCCGTTCGCGACAACTTCCCGCAGACCGATGACATCAAGGGGCTGGGTGACGGCACCCAGTATGTGATGCTGGCCGGTGCGGGCGAGGCGTGGACCTTCTTTGCGCCCTCCATCGTCGAAGACGAGGCCGCACTGACGGGTACTGCGCGCGACATGCTCGACCTGCGGCGGGGTCTGCGCACCTGCGTGTTCTCGGTCTATGCCAGCGTCAACGGGCCGGAGATCCACACCCGCGCCAAGGGAACCACGCCCGCACCGGCGATCCAGATGGGCATCTTCCGCGCGATGGATCTGGAGACGTAATTCGATACGGCGGCTTGGTATGCCCAGTACCGCCTGCCCGCCATCGCGCGTATGCCGGGCTGTGTCGCCACCCGGGTGATGGTGTCGGTCGCGGGCTGGGCGAAGTACTCGATCCTCTACGAATTCACCTCGCTGGACGCGCGCATGAAGAACTTCGAGGAACCGCACGAGGCGCTTGCCCTCGACGAGAAGGAATGGAGCGGGCGCGTCATCCGGCGCCTGTACCACACTGCCGGGTCGCCCATCGTGGGCCGCCGCATTTGGCCGCCGGTGGAAAGCGAATAATTTTCCAGGGGAGTTTCCGATGGCCGAATTCGACATCACCTTCAGCGGCTATCAGGGCCCGCGTTCGGTCCACAACCGGGCGGTGCAGGTGTTTGCCGATCATCTGGCCGGATCGCTGGGTGACCGCGTGGGGTTCGAGCACGTCCTCAATGTGACGGAGCACGGCCGCAAGGCGGCGGACCTGCTGGATATGGTGGCGACGGGTGAGACCACGCTCTGTTATTTCTCGTCCAGCTATCTCGCAGGCCGGGTGCCGGAAATCGCGCTGTTCGACCTGCCCTTCGTGATCCGCGACCGGGCCCAGGCCTACGCCATGCTCGACGGGCCGCTCGGGCGGCTCATCATGGACAAGATGGCCGAGGCAGCGGACTTCCGCATCGTCGCGTGGTGGGACAACGGCTTCCGCCATTTCTCGAACGGCGTGCGACCGATCCATACCCCAGCCGATTGCCAGGGCCTGCGCATCCGCACCCTGTTCAGCCAGCTGCAGCAGGACAGCTTCGCGGCCATGGGCTTCGATCCGGTCCCGCTCGACGTGGCCGACCTGCCGGGCGCCTGTGCCGACGGCACCGTCGATGCCCAGGAAAACCCGCTGACCAACACCTTTAACTTCGGGATCAACGAGCATCACCGCTGGATCACCATGAGCGGCCATTTCTTCGGTCCCTGTGTGGTCCTGGCCCACAAGGCAACCTGGGACGCCTGGCCGGAAGATGTGCGCACGGCCGTGCAGGCGGCGCTGGCGGAAGCCACACCCGCCCAGCGCGGATTCGCGGCGGGTGAAGACGACGAGATGAAGGCACGGCTCGACCCGGCGAAGAACGAGCTGATCGAACTCACCGAGGCCGAGCGCGCGGAATTCGTGGCCGCCGTCCGCCCGGTGGTGGACAAGGCGATGGCGGGTTTCCGCGACGACCTGTTCGAGTACCTGCCACGCGGGTGACGCTTACTCCGCCTCGCGGATGTCGTCGAAGACCTTGTAGAGCAGGGAGTAGTCGTCCTCGGCCATGCCGCGTTCGATCGCCTTGTTCAGGAAGGCGCTGGTCTCCTTCGCATAGCGCGCATCCATGCCGAGCCCCTCGGCCATGCGCACGGCCATCCCGAGATCCTTGTTCAGGTTATAGACCCGCGAGCGGGCGTCCCATTTCTCCGACAGGATGTGGGCGGGAAAGCGCGCCTCGCTGGAATAGCTGCGCGCGTTGGACGAGTTGAACACGTCGATCATGTCCGACAGCTTCAGCCCGGCGCGCTCGGCCATGCGGCCGGCCTCGCAGGTGGTCAGGAAGATCGAGTGGGTCACCATGTTGTGGATCAGCTTCATCGCGTGCCCCGAGCCGACCGGCCCGAGATAGAACTTCTTGTCGGAGATGGCGTCGAGCTTTTCCCGCGAGGCCTCGAACACGGCTTCGTCGCCGCCGATCATCAGGGTGAGCGTCCCCTTGTCCGCGCCGGTCGCGCCGCCGGACATGGCGGCGTCCAAATAGGAGATACCGGCTTCTTCCGCGCGCGCCGCAATCTGCTTCGTGTCGTCGGGATAGGAGGTCGTGAAGTCGTAGATCACGGTGCCCTCGCCGGTCATGGCGAGGATGCCGTCATCGCCGTCGAAATACTCCTCGATCTCCGGCGTGGCGGGAACCACGAACACCATCAGCGCGCCGTCGGCGGCCATCTGACCGGGTGTCGCCGCGAAGGCGTTCTCGACATCGTCGTAGCGCGCGACGGCCGCGGGATCGGAGTCCCAGACCGCGGTGCTGTAGCCCGCCCTGGCGAAGTTGCGGGCGACCCCGCCGCCCATGTTTCCGAGGCCGATGACCCCGACGTCTGCCTTGCTCATGCTGTTCTGTCCTATTCGTAGAAGACGTCGAGATCGACCGGCAGATCGAGGCGCGCGTTGCGCTTCGACGACAGGTCCATCGACATGGTCATGATGAGGTTGCGGTGGCCGTCCCGCGCGGTGGCGTGCGGCGTGTCCATGCCGGTGTAGAGCCGCTGGTACCAGGAGTTGGTTTCCTCGCGCATCGGTCCCCAGAGCTGGCCGTTGTACATGTCGCCCGGCGGATAGCTGGTCATGAATTCCACATGGCGATCGAAGCCGGGGGTGAAGCCGTCCGGCGCATAGCCCGCGCCGAGCTTGTTCTCGGTGGCCAGCACCAGGTCGCGGTGGGTGTCCTCGATGTCGATCACACCCTTGTCGCCAATGATCCCGATCTCCAGGCCATAGACGGCGCCCGGCCAGATGACCGGCGCGGCCCAGGAGATGTTCATGGAGAACATGGTGCCGTCATCCATGGTGAAAATGCCGAAGGTGGAATCCTTGGTGCCGTACTGTGACAGCGCCTTGTCGTTGGACTGGGCATAGACAGAGACCGGCGTTTTGCCCTCCATCAGCCACATGCACATGTCGAGCGCGTGGGTGCCGGAGACGACCATGGGGGTCAGGTTCTGGCGCTGGTTGGTGCGCTGGACCGTGGCGATCGGCACCATGCGGTTCATGAGGGCGCGGGTCACGACGCCCGTGACCTCACCGATCTGGCCGGTGACCAGGCGCTCCTTGACGGTCAGAAAGCGGCGGCGGAAGCGCTGGGTGTAGCCTATCACGGCATCGACGTTGTTGGCCTCGATGGCGCTCAGCACGCGGGCGGATTCGCGCGCGTCGGTCGCCAGCGGCTTTTCGATGAACAGCGACTTGCCCTTGTCGGCGGCCAGGATGGTCGGCGCGCCGTGGTGGTTCTCGTCGGTGGCGATGATAACCGCATCGACTTCGGGCCGGGCGATCAGTTCCTCGAAGTTGCTGGTGCGGAAATCGGCGTTGACGTCGTCACCCAGCCGGTTGAGCAGATCTTCCTTGATGTCACACAGGCCGATCCAGCCAATGCCGGGATAGTCGCGTGCGAATTCCGCGCGGATGCGCCCGATGGTACCGCAGCCAACCACGGCCAGGCCGAGTGTCTTGCGCTCATTGCTCATGAACAGGTCCTCCCCAAACGTCCTTTTGTCGCGGCCCCGGACAGGCGGTGCCGATAGCGATTTGTTGGTCCCGGTATATCATGTCTGCGCCGGTGTCCCTGTTCCCCGGCGGCAAAAAACTGCGGTGGAGGAATGCTTCGGTGGATCGGGTGCACGCGACATGCGTGGCGATTGAGGAAAACGGCGCCTGGCGGGCCGTGCTGCTGCGCGGGCCGTCCGGGTCGGGGAAGTCGGATCTGGCGCTGCGCCTGATCGGGGACGGCGCACGGCTGGTCGCCGACGACCAGACCGAACTGACGGATCGCGATGGCGCGCTCCTTGCCAGCCCACCGGACAGCATTGCCGGGCGGCTGGAGGTGCGCGGTGTGGGGGTCGTCGATGTCGCGCATCTGGCCGGGGTGCCCGTGGCGCTTGTGTGCGATCTTTGCGAGCTGTCACAGGTGCCGCGGCTGCCGGACGCTGAGTGTGTTCCCCTCGCCGGTATCGAGATACCGCGATTGCGTGTCTTCCCGTTCGAATCCTCCGCACCGGCCAAGGTTCGCCTTGCCCTTCATGCTGCGGTGCAAGGTATAGTCGGCGTCTGAACGCCGAGCGGAACCCGCGACATGTCGAATCCGATGCCATCCGAGACCGTCCAGGGCGCCGCGAAGTCTTCGCTGGCCGGACGCGTGCTCGTGGTGACGGGCCTGTCGGGCGCGGGGCGTTCGACGGCGCTCAAGGCGCTCGAGGACATGAACTGCGAGGCGGTGGACAATCTGCCGGTGCGCCTGATGGCGACGCTGATCCAGCAGGGGCCCGCGAGCGGGCGCGGTCTGGCGATCGGCGTCGATGTGCGCACGCGCGACTTTACCGCCGACGGGTTCGCCAAGGATATCGAGGCGCTGCGCGCCGAGGTGGATACACCCATTGACCTGGTGTTCCTCGATTGCGACGCCGATGTGATCGCGCGGCGCTACACGGAAACCCGCCGCGTTCACCCGATGGCGAGCGACCGGCCACTGGCGGACGGGATCATCGCAGAGCGTCGGATGCTGTCGCCCCTGCGCGAAGCCGCCGATATCGTCATCGACACCAGCCATACGAACATTCATGAATTCGCCCGGATGCTGCGCGACCGTCTGGTCGGGGTTCCGGTGGGTGAGGCGAATGTCCTCGTGACCTCGTTTTCGTATCGAAACGGCGTGCCGCGCGATGCCGATCTGGTGATCGATGTGCGGTTCCTGCGCAATCCGCATTACGATCCCGTCCTGCGACCGGGCACGGGCCGGGATGCGGATGTTGGGGCGTTCATCGCCCGCGATCCGGACTTCGACGAGTTCTTCAAGCGTCTGACCGACCTTCTGGCCCTCCTGTTGCCGCGCTTCAACGAGGAGGGGAAGAGTTATCTGACCATCGCCATCGGCTGCACGGGCGGACGGCACCGATCGGTCTATGTGACAGAGCGCTTGCGCGATTGGCTGTCCGGCCGTGCTGCCCATGTGGATGTGCGCCACCGGGAACTTTCCTTTGACGAAGCTGGCCGCGAGGAGGCGGTGAGATGATTGGTATGGTGCTGGTGACCCATGGGCGGCTGGCGAACGAGTTTCTCGCCGCGCTGGAGCATGTCGTGGGCAAGCAGGAACTGGCGGAAGTCATCTCGATCGGTGCCGATGATGATATGGACCTCCGGCGCAAGGACATCATGGCGGCGGTGAGCCGGGTCGGCTCGGCCGACGGCGTGATCGTGCTGACGGACATGTTCGGGGGGACGCCGTCCAACCTCGCGATCTCGATCATGGATGCGCCGCGCGACGGCATTCCCGTCGAGGTGATTGCCGGGGTCAATCTGCCCATGCTGATCAAGATTGCCCGCGAGCGAGAGGGTGCAGCCCTGCGCGATGTGGTCAATGCCGCGCAGGAAGCCGGCCGCAAATACATCAACGTGGCCTCCGCGTTGCTCGATCAGGGCGGGGGATGAACGGGTTGCCGGAGCCCGACGTTCGACGAACCGTCCAGATCACGAATCAGCGCGGTCTGCATGCGCGCGCGTCAGCGCGGTTCGTTCAGCTCGCCGAGACATTCAACGCGTCCATCGAGGTGGAGCGCGACGGCATGACTGTCCCCGCCGTATCCATCATGGGGCTGATGATGCTGGCGGCCGGACCGGGCTCGGAGATTGAAATTCGCGCCAGTGGCCATGAGGCCGAGGCAGCGGTCAACGCGCTAGTGGCTCTGGTCGAGGACCGCTTCGGCGAGGAATAGAAATGAAAACGGCGCCCGTGCGGGGACGGGCGCCGTCTTCTGAAAGTCGTTCCAGTTCGGACTAGAAGTTGAACTGGTTGCCGATCACGAACATCGTACCATCGTTGTTCACGTTGGCGGCGTTGCCGTTGATGTTTTCAGCGTCGAGCAGCGCGAGCGCGGCGTTCAGCTCCCAACCCGGCGCAACCTGATAGGCCAGATCGAAGGTGATCAGCTGAACATCGGTGTCCGCAAGGGCGCCACCGTTGTCACGCGTGCTTTCGAACCAGTTGGCGCTGAAGCCCCACGGCCCGGCCGTGTAGGAGCCGCCGAGGGTCCAGTAGCTGCCCGCATCCGCACCGGTCGCCTGCGCGGCGGCGGTGATGCTGCGATCGCCGAAATCGACGTAGCCTGCACCGATGCCGAAGCCGGCGAAGGTGACCGTGCCGCCGACGGAGATCGTCTCGACATCGCCAACTGTGGCGGCGCCCGAAGCGGTTTCCGCGTCACCGAACTCGCCCGTCAGGCTGAGGGTGATGCCGACGTCGTCATAGGTGCCGGTCCAGTTGGCGCCCAGGCCGACAACATTCTCGAAGTCACCGTCGTTGTCGGTATCGACAAGGCCGCCGGTGCCGGAGTTGATGCCCGTATCCGGGGTCAGCGAGGCGCCGAGCTGGAAGCCGCCGAAGCGCGGCGAGAAGTAGATCAGCTTGGTGTTATCGCCGGTCGCCGAGTTGCCGGTCGCCGCGATGGCGCCGCCCACGGCGAAGAAATCGGTAGGATCGCCGTCCGGGCCCTTGCGGCCGACGAGGATGTCGTCGCTTTCGACATACATACGGTCGGTCGCGTCGTCATTGTCGCCCATTTCGATGCGGCCCCAGGTCGCGCTATCGACGTAGGCATAGGCCTCGTCAGCAGCGGTCGCACTGGTGGCATCGGCGTTCAGTTCGATTGCGACACCGTAGAGCAGGCCGTTGTCGGCGGTGTTCGAAGCCTCGACGTGGACTTCAGCCGAATCGACGGTGAAACTGTAGCCGCGGCCACGGCCCGCAGAGACGTCCTGATCGACCATGCCGACGTTGAACAGAAGCTCGCCACCGAGCGTCAGGCTCATGGCGTCCTTCGAGCCGACCTGGCCGGCCATTGCGGCACCGCCGGCGAAAGTTGCAGCAACGAGCGCGCTCGTTCCCAGCAACAGGGTTTTCGTATTCATGTTGATTAAACCTCCAACAAGTGGATCCGCGTCACGCGCGGAAACGAACTAGAGACACGTGTCACCTCTTTGAGACCTTCTTGGCCCCTTATTCGGCGTTTGCGTCCTCCACAATGTTGGGATTTGTCTTTTATATTTAATTAAGAAGAGGAACTGGATGCGATCCTAGTCGCCCCCGGATTCCCCGCAATCAGCGAATGC